>Ga0163144_10000493_pt1 | contig 91455 bp, 73 predicted proteins | sample OliLak19BULKMAT1_FD_123175 | JGI IMG/M metagenome (GOLD analysis project Ga0163144, IMG submission 123175) | Freshwater microbial mat bacterial communities from Lake Vanda, McMurdo Dry Valleys, Antarctica - Oligotrophic Lake LV.19.BULKMAT1 | ecosystem: Environmental > Aquatic > Freshwater >...
CACGGCCGGCAAGGAAATCGAAGCCGCCGTGCAGCGTCTCGCGCAAATGGCGCGCGCCGCCGGCATCCACGTCATCATGGCGACGCAACGCCCCTCGGTCGACGTCATCACCGGCACGATCAAAGCCAACTTCCCGACGCGCATTTCCTACCAAGTCACGTCGAAGATCGACTCGCGCACCATCCTTGGCGAACAGGGCGCCGAACAATTGCTCGGCCAGGGCGACTTGCTGTTCATGGCCGGCGGCGGCCGTATCCGGCGCTTGCACGGGCCCTACGTCACCGACGGTGAAGTCGAGCGCGTCGTCGCCATGCTGAAAGCCCAAGGCGCGCCGCAATATCGCACCGACGTCACCGCCGAGCCGAACGAAAACGCCGACAGCGACAATCCCGAATTGTTCGACGGCGAAGGCAACGACGATCTCTTGGAACGCGCCATCGAGATCGTCCGCCGCGACCGCAAAGCCAGCACGTCCTACCTGCAACGACGCCTAAGCATCGGCTACAACCGCGCCGCCACGCTCATCGAAAAGATGGAAAAGATGGGCGTCATCTCGGAAGCCAATGCTGCCGGGAAGCGGGATATTCTGGTTGATGTGGTGGATGAGGATTGAGCGCTTGCGCCACTAAATGTGGTGGCATTGGAAAAGTGCGCTGTTCGAGGTAATGGTTTCTCGCGCGCGGGAAAACGATGGCTCAGACACAAATAGAATGGACAGACGCCACATGGAATCCGGTGGCGGGATGCTCGATCATCACTGCCGGGTGCACGAACTGTTACGCAATGCAGATGGCACGACGCCTCGAAGCGATGGGCGTCGAGAAATACATGGGCCTCACACGTAAGAGCGGCAAGCGAGTGATCTGGAACGGGATCGTTCGCGAGGACCCCGCCTCGCTTTCGATACCTTACTCCTGGAAAAAACCTCGCCAGATTTTTGTGAACTCAATGAGCGACCTTTTCCATGAGGGCGTGAGCGACGAGTTCATACGCGCGGTCTGGCGCGTCATGAAAGAGACCCCTCATCATAACTACCAAATCTTGACCAAGCGACCCGAACGAATGGCGGCTTTCGTAAGAAAAAGAAGAATTGTTCTTCCGAACGTTTGGCTGGGCACCAGTGTTGAAGACGCCAACGTGGTCGCACGTATCGATCAGTTGCGACGCGCACCGGCAGCGATTCGATTTATCTCTTTCGAGCCGCTCATCGGGCCCGTTGGCGAAGTCAATCTCGCGGGTATCGATTGGGCCATTGTCGGCGGCGAAAGTGGGCGTGGCGCACGACCAATCCGCGAAGAATGGATCGACGATATCTACGGCCAGTGCGAGTTGTTTGGGACAAGCTTTTTCTTCAAGCAGTGGGGCGCATGGGGGCGCGACAACAAAAAGCGCTCTAAAAAAGCGAACGGACGCGAGTATCGCGGGCGCATATGGAACGAAATGCCTGAACTCGCGCACGCGTCGGAGTAGCGACGTGGTTTCCAAGCCGTATCCGTGGGCGGATGGTGCGCCTCTCGAAGATCACACCCGGCGAAAGCACAAAGTTCTGCGAGAGTACTTCCATCGCTACCTCACAGTTAGGTGTCAGTTTCCGCAACAGACACGCTTTCGTCTCGCTGTGGTCGATGGCTTCGCCGGCGCCGGCCGTTACAGCTGCGGCGCCGGCGGATCGCCAGTTATCTTCATCGAAGAACTTCGTGCTGCGACGACGGCGGTCAACCTATATCGCGCAAGCCAGAACCTGCCCCCGCTTGAGGTCGAATGCCTCCTGGTCCTGAATGATCAAAGCGCCGAAGCAATTGAGCTGCTCAAAAACAACTGCGCTCCGCTGTTGGCTGAGATCAAAGAGGGCACTCGCCAGCTTCACATTTCGGCGCACTACATAACGGGAGAGTTCGAAAGCTCATACGGCAGCACCATCAAGCAAATGATCGCCGCTGGAGGGTACAGAAGCGTTCTCTTCAACCTCGATCAGTGCGGTTATTCGCAAGTTCGGACGGAGACCATCAGCGAAGTAATGCGATCGACCAGCTCCGCAGAGATTTTTCTTACCTACGCCATCCAAACCTTGCTCACGTACATGATGCAGAACAATCCTGATCGGCTTGTGACGCAACTCCGACATCTTGGTGTTTCGCGATCAGACGTCGGTTCGCTTGATGGACTGGTCGCAAAGGACGGCTTTCTTGGTGCCGCTGAGAAGTTGGTTTTCGAGCGCTTCTTCCAATGCGCCTTATTCGTTAGCCCGTTCTCGATTCACAACCCAGAGGGCTGGCGCTATTGGCTAATTCACTTTGCCAATAGCTATCGCGCTCGCCAGGTCTATAACGACGTGCTTCACGACAATAAGAGCTTTCAAGCGCACTTCGGCAAATCCGGTCTCGACATGCTTGCATACGATCCCAAGCACGAGGGCGCGCTCTATCTGTTTGATGACGACGATCGATCTCGAGCGAAGCACCAACTCGTAAGCGACATTCCCCGCTTCGTTAACGACTGCGGGGACGCGATTAACATCGGCGACTTCTACGCTGGCATTTACAATGCGACGGCCGCGCACTCAGACGACGTACATGCTGCGATAATGGACTGCGAGGATCTTGAGGTGTTGACGCCAACTGGCGGGCAGCGGCGAAAGGCAAACACGATCGAGATTGGGGACACCTTGCGACTGAAGACGCAGCGCTCGTTCTTTCCCATGTTCACCCGCAAAACTTGATCTCGCCCGCCGCCCTTCCGAGTCCCGAAAAAAATCTATCCCACACCTGAAAACCTGAGCCACAATTCCCTCGTCTCACGTACGGTAGGATTTCGAAGTGCACCGAACCTTTGAGAGGGTGAGGACTGATCGGCGTGGTGGCGTAGCGATTTTTCGCGAAGCCAGAAAAAGCTGAGGTGAGCGCGTGAAAGCGAGCACATCTCTACTCTGCCTCCGGGGCGTTCAACTGGAGGGTCCGGGTGTTCGGAAGCGCCCGCGCGCAGAACCGGTGAAAAGAGAGTGCATGCTCACGCCCCCAGGCAGGATCCATCGATGGTGGGTGATGCCGGAAGCGGCGGCGGCGTTCGGTCGAGGGCGTCGCGTGTCCCACGGGATCAGTTTGCAGGAAGCGTCCCCCAGCAACGTCGCGTCACTGAACTCGATCTATCCCACAGCAAACAGCGCGCCCGCCCTTTGTTTTCAACGGCTCGCACAAAATCTATCCGACACCCCCGTAACCGCCCGTATCATGCGCTCGTCCGCTTCATCGAAGGGGCGTTGGTCCAACCCAGCGTGAGGCGGAACGGATGAAGTGAGGTTAGGCGGCGGGGATTGAAACCGTCGCGGTCCGGGGATCGGTGTTGGTCCGACCCGCTCACCATTGGCGCACAGGGCCTGGAGTGAACAGCTCCTCATCTCTTGCGCGGATAGGAAACATTCGGGGACGCTGAGCGAAACGCGCAGTCTCTCACATATAATCTTGGCGCCTTAGCGCGTCAGCTCAGCGTCTCGCCCTCCGGCTTCGCAAGAAGCGCGGTGTGTAACGCGCGCGCGCTCGTCTTCTCCCCGTGTGGGAGAAGACAGATCGCAGCGAAGCGGAGATCAGATGAGGGGTACTGGCGCAGGGCTTTCAGGCATTCGCGCCATCACCCCTCACCTGCGTTTGCTCGCGCAAACGCTGTCCTCTCCCACAAGGGGCGAGGACCAAGAACACTCGTCAAGCCGGCTCTTGCTGCGTGATGCAGTGGAATGAGCCGCCGCCGGTGAGGATCGCGTTCGATGACAAGCCAATCACTTTGCGATCCGGGAACAACTCGCCAACCACTTTGATCGCATCGTCGCCAGTACCCGAATAGATCGGCACGACGACAGTGCTGTTGCCGATGATGAAGTTCATGTGACTGGCGGGCACGACATCGTCGTCCTCATCGGTCACGGCGCCAGGCGATGGCAAGCGAATGACTTCGAGCTTGCGGCCTTTCGCGTCGCGCATCGCTGATAGCTCAAGCGCGATCTCTTCGAGCACGTCGTGATTGGGGTCATCGCGATCGACTGGCGCTTGGCACACGACGCGGCCGGGACCGACGAAGCGCGCGAGATTATCGATGTGACCATCCGTGTGATCATTCATCAGCCCCTCGTCGAGCCAGAGCACCTTCTCGATGCCGAGCGCTTTCTTCAAAGCGATCTCGGCGCCCTCCTCAGTCCAATGCGGATTGCGATTGGGGTTGAGCAGGCATTGGCGCGTCGTGATCAACGTGCCTTCGCCGTCCATCTCGATGGCGCCGCCTTCGAGGATGAAGTCGTTGAGTTTGTATTCGGCCTTCGCCAGCAGCGCGATGCGGGCGCCGACTTCGTCGTCGTGCGGCAATTGATACTTGCCGCCCCAGCCATTGAACTTGAAGCCCAACGCGCGGCCATCGCTGGTGAAGATCGGACCGGTGTCGCGAAACCAGATGTCACCGAACGCGCCGGGGATAACTTCAGCGCTCTGGCCAAGTGCGAGCTTTGCGGTGGCTTCCGCCTCGCGCCCATGCGCCAGCACGCGCATGCGATCGCCTTTGCCGCCATCGGCGAGCGCGCGGATCATGGCTGCGACCTCAGCGCGCGCCGGCTCCAAATCTTCGCCCCAGAGATCGGCGGCGGACGGCCAGCCGGTCCAGATCGCCTTGTGTGGCTGCCATTCAGCGGGAATTGTCGTCATGGCGGCTCCTTCAAGTCCAAGCGAACGCGCCCAGATAGGCACGTTTACAGTTCGCGCAAGAGCAGCCTTCGATGTGGCGCAGGCGCCCATCCTCCGCTATGAGGCGCTGGGGACAATCCAGGACGCAAATGCCTTCCATCCGGGCCGCCTTCGACCGCGCGACGCTCGCCTTTTTGGCCGTGTTGATCGTGCTGACCGCTGTGCGGATCGCCTCGTTGCAACTGAGCCCGTTCGGGCTCTATTTCGACGAAGCGCAATACTGGACCTGGTCGCGCAATTTCGACTGGGGCTATTTCACCAAGCCGCCGCTAATCGCTTGGGTGATCGGCGCAACCACGGCTCTGTTTGGCGACGCGGAATGGGCGGTTCGCCTAGGCTCACCGCTGGCGCACGCCACGGCAGGCACGGCGCTCTACCTGCTCGGCCGCCACATGTACGGCGCGGCGGCGGGCCTCTGGGCCGGCATCGGCTATCTGACGCTGCCGGGCATCTTCTTCTCGTCCAGCCTGATCTCAACCGACGCCCTGCTCTTGCCGCTCTGGTCGATCGCGCTCTTGGCAATGTGGCGCTTGATGGCGACGCGTGCGGGCGCGTGGGCGGTCGTGCTGGGCTTGGCGCTCGGCGTCGGCGTGCTGGCGAAATACGCGATGCTCTATTTCGTGCTCTGCACGGCGTTCGCCGCTTATCTGCTGCCGCCAGTGCGCGAGGCGCTGAAGGGCGGACGCGGCATCATCGCCGGGCTGATCGCGCTGGTCGTCGTCACGCCGAATATCATCTGGAACGTCCAAAACGGCTTCGCCACGGCGCGCCACACGATCGACAACGGCCGCTTCGGCGCAGCCGATTTATTCAACGTCGACGAGCTTTCCGAGTTCATCTTCGGCCAAATCGGCGTGCTCGGACCGGTGATCTTCGTGATCCTATTCGGAATCGCCTGGGTCGCGTGGCGCAGAAGCTCAGGCCTCACCGATCAAGACAAGTTCCTGATCGCCTACATTCTGCCGCCATTTCTGTTCGTCAGCGCCATTGCGTTTATCTCACGCGCCAACGTGAACTGGGTCGCGGTCGCCTATCCTGCTGCGGTCGTGTGGTTCACCGGATCGATGCTGGCTGCCGCGAAAGGCAAACGTTGGCTCTGGATTGCGCTTCTCTCAAACGTCGCCATCGGTTTGACCTTCGCCTACATCGTCACCGCCATGCCGGACGTCGCCAACCGCGCCAAAGGCATACGCAACGCGCAAGCCTGGGAAGAAACCGCACACCTCATCGCCGAACGCGCGCGCCCGAAAGCCGGTGAGCCGCCGTTCACCGCAATCTTGGTCGACGACCGCACGACATATTACGAGCTTGCCTATTATTGGCGCGAAGAGCGCAGCGCGGGCGAACCGCTGCCGCCGGTGCGCATGTGGCTGCTCTACGGTGAAGCACACAATTCAGCCGAAGCTTCCGATCCAATGCGCGAAGAAGAAGGCGGCCGCGTTCTCGTCGTCCACATGCGCGACGATTACATTCCGTGGATCGCGGGGGACTTCACCGTGTTCCGCTCGGTCGAAACAGTAAGCGTACCGCTCGGCGGCGGCAGAACGCGCGACATAGAGTTCTCAGTCGGCGAAGGCTTTGCGCCAGCGACGCGCGACGATGCATTCGAGCAACGCTTGCGCGACCGATTGGAATAGCGATCAAATAGGATCGTAATCCGGAAACGCCGTGCCGCCATGTTCGGCAGAGCATGCGTTCAGACGAAACAGCGAAAACAATTCGCGACCTATGCCACGCGCGTTTGCCGCCAGATCAATCTGCGCCGGCGCGCGCGCGAACCAATCGCTCGGCGCCACAACGTCGAGCACACCGTTCGCACCATCAACGCGGATCACATCGCCATCGCGCACCTTCGCCAGCGGCCCGCCCTCAGCCGCTTCCGGCGTCACGTGGATCGCCGCGAGCACCTTGCCGCTCGCGCCGGACATCCGCCCATCGGTCACCAGCGCCACGTTGAACCCGCGATCCTGCAACGCGCCCATCAACGGCATCAGCTTATGCAATTCCGGCATGCCATTGGCGCGCGGCCCCTGCCCGCGCACAACGATGACGCAATCGCGGTCAAGATCGCCATTGCGGAACGCGACTTGGACATCAGCTTGCGAGTCAAAAACTGCTGCCGCCGCTTCCACGACGATACACGTCTCCGCCACCGCCGAAGTCTTCGCACAAGCGCGGCCAAGGCCGCCTTGCATTACGACGAGGCCGCCTGTTGCGTGAAACGGCTCAGACGTCGGGCGCACGATATCGGCGTTACGCGGTGCGACGGGAGCATCGCTCCAGACGAGCGCATCGCCTTCAAGCTCCGGATCGCGCGTGTGCGCAGCCATGCCATCGCGCGAGACTGTCTCGATATCGCCATGCAGCAATCCGGCGCCAAGCAATTCACGCGTAACGAACGCCATGCCACCCGCGTCGCGGAATTGGTTCACGTCGGCAGCGCCGTTCGGATAGACTTTAGCGAGCAACGGCGTAACGCGTGCGATATCGCCGAAATCGTCCCACAACAATTCAATGCCCGCCGCGCGCGCGATCGCTGGCAGATGGATGAAATGGTTGGTCGAACCACCCGTCGCCATCAGGCCGACGACGGCGTTGACGATGGCGCGTTCATCGATGATGCGGCCGATCGGGCGATAATCATCGCCGAGGCCGGTGATCTCGGCGGCACGCTTGGTTGCCGCGACAGTGAGCGCTTGGCGCAGCGACGTGCCGGGGTTAACGAACGCGGCGTTCGGAATGTGCAGGCCCATCAACTCCACCATCATCTGGTTGGAGTTAGCGGTGCCGTAGAATGTGCAGGTGCCCGGCGAGTGATAGCTCTCCGCTTCCGCTTGCAGCAATTCCTCGCGGCCGATCTTGCCCTCCGCGAAGAGCTGACGGCGCGCGGCTTTCTCCTTGTTCGGCAAACCTGATGGCATCGGCCCACCAGGAACGAAGATCGCGGGCAACCATGGAAAACGCAGCGCGCCGATCAGCAAACCGGGCACGATCTTGTCGCAAATGCCCAGCAGCAAAGCGGAATCAAACGTCGCGTGCGAGAGCGACACAGCTGTGCTGAGCGCAATCACGTCACGCGAGAACAGCGAAAGCTCCATGCCCTCGAAACCTTGCGTGACGCCATCGCACATCGCCGGGACACCGCCCGCGACTTGCGCAATCGCGCCCGCGTCACGCGCGGCTTTGCGGATGATCTCGGGATAGTGCTCATACGGCGCGTGCGCGGAGAGCATGTCGTTATAGGCAGTGACCATACCTATCGCCGGCCACTTGCCGCCAAGTAGATCAATCTTATCGTGCACAGCGCAACCGGCCGCGCCGTGCGCGCGATTGGCCTCAGCGATTCTGACGCGTGCGGGTTTGGTTGGATCGTACGCAGAGATGAGATCGAGATAACGCTGGCGCCGCTTGGCGCTGCGCGCTCGGATGCGATCGGTGACGGCGGCAATGGTGGGATTCAGCTCAGCCATCACTCCGGATCCCACCAAGCACGGCCTTCATTGCCGAGTAACAGCGTCGATTGATCCGGCCCGTTCTCGCCTGCAGCATAGAGTTTCGGCGCCTGCCCGGTCTCATCCCAAGCCGCGAGCAGATCGTCGGCCCAATCCCATGCAGCATCGACTTCGTCGCGCCGCATGAAGAGCGAGAGATTGCCGCGCACAATATCCATTAGCAAACGCTCGTAAGCATCGGGATAACGAACGTCGTCGAACTCTTCGGCGAACGAAAGATCGAGCGCCGCAGCCTTCACGCGCAATCCGCCTGGGCCCGGCTCTTTCATGTTGAGCCACAAGCGCACGCCCTCATCCGGCTGTAAGCGCAGCACGAGTCTGTTCGGCGATCCTGCGCCCGCACCAAACATTGATATCGGCGTGTCCTTAAACTGAATCACAATCTCGGAGCGCCGCGCGCCCATGCGTTTGCCAGTGCGCAGGTAGAACGGCACGCCAGCCCAGCGCCAATTGTCGACCTCGGCTTTGATCGCGACGAAAGTCTCCGTCTTCGACGGCTTGCCGAGATCATCGACGTAGGACGGCACGGCTTTGCCGTCGATCAAGCCAGCTTTGTATTGCCCGCGTACCGTTTTCGCACCGACAGTGCTCGCATCGATACGCCGCAACGCGGAGAGCACTTTCAGCTTCTCAGTGCGGATCGCGTCCGCATCCATTGAGTTCGGTGACTCGAGCGCGACCAAGCAGAGCAATTGCAAGATATGGTTCTGCACCATATCGCGCAGCGCGCCGGACTTATCGTAATACTCGCCCCTGCCTTCGACGCCGATCTGCTCCGCTACTGTGATCTGCACATGATCGATGGTCTCGCGCGACCAAAGCGGCTCGACGAGCATGTTGGCGAAGCGCAGTACGAGCAGATTCTGCACTGTCTCTTTGCCGAGATAGTGATCGATGCGGAACGTGCGCTTCTCATCAAAAACTCTGCCCACGCCGTCATTGATCTCACGCGACGATGCGAGATCGCGACCGATCGGCTTCTCCAGCACGATGCGCGATGTCGGAGTCGCAAGTCCGGTTTCAGCGAGACGCTCAGCGATGGTGACGAATAGATTAGGCGCGGTCGAAAGATAGAAGATGCGGATATTGCCATTGCCGTTGGCGAGCGCGTCTTTGAGCGCACCCCACTCACTCGCCGGCGCCGTCGCATCGACGCGCACATATTCAACGTGCTTCAAAAACGCGTCGCACTTGGCTTCATCGATCTGCGATTTCGGATCAAACTTCAGATGGCCCTCATGCACCATCTTGCGGAACGCGGCCGTATCTAGATCCGAACGCGCGACGCCGATAATGCGCGATTGCGGCGGGATCTGTCCGTCGAGAAAGCGGTGCAACAGCGACGGGAACAACTTGCGAAGCGACAGATCGCCGGTTGCGCCGAAAACGACGAGATCGAACGGTGGAACGGGAATGAACTCGGCCATGCCCTCTACAAACTAGGATTTGCAGGCGAGCGCAAACAGGGTGCGTAACGCTTTGTCGCTGTAGAAATGTCCCGCGACATTTGCGTTGCAACATAAAGGTGCGGCGCCTATGGTCCGGGCACTTTTCGAAAAGGCGCGCCCGTTCATGGCCGATGACGATGCAAAGCCTGTCCGGCGTGGCCTGGGCGGTGAGAAAAAGCCGACCATCAACGACGTGGCGCGGCTCGCTGGCGTTTCGAAGAAGACGGTCTCGCGCGTCATCAATCAGTCGCCCTTCGTGAAGGCTGACACGCGCGAGAAGATCAACGCCATCATCGCTGAGATCGGTTTTTCGCCCGATCCGCAGGCGCGCGGCCTCGCCTTCCGGCGGTCGTTCCTGATCGGCTTGGTCTATGACAATCCGAACCCGCAATATGTCGTGAACATGCAGCTCGGCATGCTCGATGCGATGCGTGGCTCAGGCTACGAGCTGGTGGTGCATCCGTGCAATCGCGGAAATGCGACGTTTCTGGCTGATTTCCGTCGATTCATTGAGCGTCAGAAACTCTCTGGCGTGGTGCTAACGCCTTCGGTTTCCGAAGACGATCGCGTGAAGGTGATCCTCGAAGAGATCGGCTGCGCTTACATTCGCATTGCATCGGTACCGGTGGACGAGCCTGAGCACATTATCGTCTCGAACGACCGCATGGGTGGACGCGCGGCGGCGCGGCACTTGGCGGAGCTTGGCCACAAGACGATCGGCTTCATCTCCGGCCCCGGTACGTTCCGCTCGTCGCATGAGCGGCGCGGCGGGTTTGAGGAAGAGTTGAAGGAGCGTGGGTTAGGGCTCTCCGATCACTACATCGTGCAAGGCGCATACACGTTCGACTCCGGCGTCTCCTGTGGCGCAGAATTGTTGAAATGCGAGCCGCGACCGACCGCAATTTTCGCCGCCAACGACGAAATGGCGGCCGGCGTGCTGCACGCGATCCGGCGCGCGGGCCTAAACTGTCCAGGCGATGTGTCGGTGGTCGGCTTCGACGACTTCCAAATCGCCTCCAGCGTCTGGCCGCCTCTGACCACCGTGCGCACGCCGACGCGCGAGATCGGGCGCATGGCGGCCGAAAAACTGATTGGGCTCAGCGACGACGACACAGAAGATCAGCCCCGAGAGGCCGCTCCCGCCATGTCGCCCTCGCTAGTGGTGCGGGATTCGACCGGGCCAGCTCCCCGGTAATGGGGAAAACGGCTTGAAGCCCGGCTTGACACCGGTTACCAAGGCGCAAAATGAACAGGGACGGACCCATGAAAATCGCGCTCATCATCGAGAACAGCCAAGCCGCGAAGAGCAGCATCGTTCACGACGCGCTGACGGCGGTAGCCGAACCTCTCGGCCACACCGTGCATCACTACGGAATGTACGGCGCCGAGGACAAAGCCTCGCTCACCTATGTGATGAACGGCTTGCTGGCTGGCATTTTGATCAACTCGAAAGCAGCAGATTTCGTCGTCACCGGCTGCGGCACCGGCATGGGCACGATGCTCGCGTGTAATTCAATGCCCGGCGTCTTCTGCGGCCTCATCATCGATCCCACCGATGCGTTTCTGTTCGGCCAGATCAATGACGGCAACGCGATCGCGATGCCATACGCGAAGGGCTTCGGCTGGGCGGCAGAGCTCAATCTGCAGGATTGCTATCGCAAGCTCTTCGATGGTGAACGCGGTCTCGGTTATCCGAAAGAGCGCGCGCAGATCATGGCGAAGAACCGCGGCATCTTGAAAGAGTTGAAGGCCGCATCGTGCCACGACATGCTGACAGTGCTGAAGTCGGTGGATCAGGATTTGCTGAAGGCGGCTGTCGCAGGCGAGCGGTTTGAAGAATTGTTCTTCGCTAACGCGCAGGACACGGCGATCGCCGATTACATTCGCCGCGTGCGCGCATCGTGATCGAGAATTCCTTTAGTCTTGAAGGCAAAACCGCCGTCGTGACCGGCGGCAATGTCGGCTTGGGGCAAGCGATTGCTCTGGCGCTTGCGAGCGCCGGTGCGGACATTGTCTCGACGAGCCGACGCGCCGCGCCGGAAACGCAAAGCGCAGTAGAAGCGCTGGGGCGGCGTTTCGTTGGCATCGAAGCGGACCTGAGCTCGATAGCGCCAATCGCGGGCATCATTGAACGCACAGTCGCCGAGTTCGGCAAGATCGACATTCTCGTCAACAATGCCGGCATCATCCGCCGCAACGATTCCGTCGACTTCACCGAAGACGATTGGGACGCGGTGATCGATACAAACTTGAAGTCTGCCTTCTTCCTCGCGCAAGCGGCGGGGCGCCACATGATTGCGCAAGGCGGCGGCAAGATCATCAACATCGCCTCGATGCTCTCCTTCCAAGGCGGCATCCGCGTGCCCTCCTACACGGCGAGCAAGAGCGGCCTTGCCGGCATCACGCGGCTGCTCGCGTGTGAATGGGCCGGTAAAGGCGTAAACGTGAACGCGATCGCGCCGGGCTACATGACGACGGACAACACCGAAGCGCTGCGCGCCGACGCGAACCGCAACGCGCAGATTTTGGACCGCATCCCCGCCGGGCGCTGGGGCGAAGCATCCGATCTAGGCGGCGCTGCGGTGTTTTTGTCGTCTAGCGCCTCCGATTACGTCCACGGCGCGATCATTCCGGTCGACGGGGGTTGGCTGGCGCGCTGAACAGGCGTTAGAGGTCGTTCGTGGCTCGCTTTTTGTGTTTCGGTGAAATCCTGCTCCGGCTCTCCGCGCCGGACGGCGAACTGTTGTTGCAAACACCGAGCTTGCGCACACACGTCGGCGGCGCGGAAGCAAACGTCGCGGTATCACTCGCGCACTTCGGCCATGACGTGAGCGTCGCCAGCACGCTGCCGAGCAATCGCCTCGCCTTCAGCGCACGCGACGAACTACGCGGCTACGGCGTGAACACTGATCTCATCCGCTTCGCGCCGAAGGGGCGGATGGGGCTTTATTTTTTGACGCCTGGCGCGGGACAACGTGCGGCGGACATTGTCTATGATCGCGCCGGCTCCTCATTCGCGCAGGATGCGAGCGGCAGCGACTGGTTCGCAGCGAAGCCTGATTGGTTTCACACATCGGGCATCAGCTTTGCTGTCGGCGCCGAGAAAATTGCGCTCGACGCGATGGCGGCGGCGAAGGCGGCTGGCGCTTCGGTTTCGTTCGACTCTAACTTTCGCGCCAAACTCTGGGCCGATCGCGGCGTTGATCCACGGCCGTCGCTGACGCAGGCGTTCAAAGCTTGCAACCTGCTCTTCGCCGATCATCGCGACATCGCTTTGGTGACGGGCGAAAGTGTTGCTACTGCTGACGATGCAGCGCGCATCGCGTTCGCGCTGTCGCCACAACTCGACACTCTCGCCTTCACCGAGCGCAAAGTGCTGAGCGCCGATCATCACGAACTCACAGGCGTGATGTTCACGCGCAGCGGCGTCACGCGCACAAAACCGCATCGCGTCGCCGGCATTGTCGATCGCATCGGCGGTGGCGATGCATTTGCAGCGGGCGTGCATCATGGACGCGCCAGCGGCTGGGACGCACAAAAAACGATCGACTTCGCAGTGGCCGCGGCGGTGCTGAAGCACTACATCGCTGGTGACTTCAATCTTTCGACGGCGGACGACGTGAACTTTTATCTGACCAATTCAGGCTCGGACGTGCGCCGATGAACGCGCTCGCGGCTGAAGTTGTCTTAAAACTGTCATCAGTGATGCCGGTGGTGGTGATCGACGATGCCGCCGATGCCGAACCGCTCGCGCGCGTTCTGCTCGCAAGCGGCATCAACACAGTAGAGATCACGCTGCGCACGCCTGCCGCGCTTGATGCGATAAAAGTCATCGCCGAGTCTGCGCCAGATATGATTGTCGGCGCGGGCACTGTGCTGAACTTCAAAGACTTGGATGCAGCCATCAAAGCCGGCGCACGCTACGCGCTCTCACCGGGCGGCACGCCAAAACTGATGAAAGCTGCGCGTGGTTCGCCAATCCCGTTCATTCCGGGCGTTGCGACGGCAAGCGAGATCATGCGCGGGCTTGACCTGGGCTACACGCATTTCAAGTTTTTCCCGGCCGAGCAGATGGGCGGCGTCAGCGCACTGAAGGCGCTGCATGGGCCGCTGCCTCAGGCGCGCTTCTGCCCGACGGGATCGATTACACGCGAAAAAGCGCCAGAGTATCTAGTACTCGAAAACGTGCTGTGCGTCGGCGGCTCGTGGATTGCGCCAGCTGATAAAATCAAAGCACATGATTGGGCTGCGATTGAAACAGCAGCGCGGCAAGCCGCCGCGTTGCGCACTTAGAGCCGATCCCGCAGCGCGTACCAGAGCATACCGAGCACATAGAGCGGCGAGCGCAACATTGCCCCGCCGGGAAACTCCGGCGGCGCAATGCCTGCGAGAACATCCAAACGCTCCGCTGTGCCACTCATCGCTTCGGCAATCACTTTGCCGGCGAGCGCGGGAATGAGCACGCCCTGCCCCGAATAGCCGTGCGCGTAGAACAGATCGCCCATCCGCCCGATGTGCGGCATGCGCGTCATGCTGATCGAAACGAGACCACCCCACGCGTAATTGACGCGCGTGTCGACGAGTTGCGGAAACACGCTGAGCATGTGCTTGCGCGCGAATGCAGCGATGTCAGCCGGTGGCTCAGGTGAATAGCGCTCACCACCGCCGAAGATGAGGCGGTTGTCAGCGCTCAAGCGAAAATAGTTCACGACGAAACGGCTATCGCTGATTGCGCGGTCGTCGCGAATGAGCTCTTTCGCGTCAGCGAGCGGCTCGGTCGCGACGAGATAATTTGCTACCGGCATAATGCGTGATGCCAAACGCGGCTCCAAGTCGCCAAGTAGCGCATCGCAGGCAAGCACTCCGTACCGGGCGCGCACGGCGCCACTATCGGTATGCGCGCCAACTCCATTCTGTGTATCGACGCGAGTGACGCGCGTGTGTTCATAAACTTGCACGCCGCTAGCGCGCGCTGCATCCGCCAGACCAAGGGCGTAATTGAGAGGATGCACGTGCCCGCCGCCTGCATCGAGAAAGCCACCGTGAAAACCGGGAGCGTCCACATCAGCGCCAGCCTCTTCGGCTGACAGCACGCGCGTGCGTGGATAGTTCATCGCGCCCGCCAGCGTGTCCGCTTCCGAGCGCATCCAATCCAGATCGGACGGCTTCGATGCAAGCGTGAGATGACCGGTGGCGCGCAGATCGCATTGTATCGTGTGCTTCTCGATCCGCTCCAGCGTCAGCGCGCGCGCTTCGAGTGCGAGATCGAACAACGTCCGCGCATCGGCTTTGCCATAACGCGCGATCAGCTCGCCCGCGCCTTTACGCCAACCCGGAATCATTTGGCCGCCATTGCGACCCGACGCGCCCCAGCCGATGCGGCCGGCTTCGAGCAGGATAACCGAGAAGCCGTGTTCTGCTGCGTTCAGCGCCGCGTGCAAGCCAGTGTAGCCACCACCGATGACGACAACATCGGCGTGTGCGTCGCCTTCAAGCTTCGGCCCCGGCGCGAAGGGGTTAGCAGTCGCGGCGTAGTACGACTCAGCCATGCCAAGCGTGTCGTTCGTCGGAGCCTCATTAGTCATTCCGGACATGCGGAGCATGATCTGGAATCCAGGGCAAGCGTCGCGTCGGCAGCCCTGGTTTCCAGATCAGCCTTCGGCTGTCTGGAATGAATCACGATCGTCAGACCTTGAGCAACAAGTGGTCGCGTTCCCATGAACTGATCACGCCTTCGAAATTGCCGAGCTCGTGATCCTTGATCTGCTGGAACGCGTTGCAGAAGTGCGCGCCAAGCAATTCGATGACCGGATCGCATTTGCGGAAGCGTTCAAGTCCGTCACGTAAGTTGCGTGGCAGCGTGCGCGCCCACTTGTACGCGCTGCCTTGAACCATCTCAGCCGGCGCTACCTTATCGCGAATGCCAATGTACCCGCACGCAAGCACTGCGGCGATCGCAAGATACGGGTTGGCGTCAGCGCCGGGTAGCCGATTTTCAACACGGCGATTATCTTGATGCGAGATCGGCACGCGCAAGCCGCACGAGCGGTTGTCGTAGCCCCATTGCAGATTGATCGGCGCCGAGAAGTCCGGGCGCATGCGGCGGAATGAATTCACGTTGGGCGCAAACAGCGGCGCGCACTCGCCGAGATACTTCTGCAAGCCGCCGACGAAATGCCGGAACAAGTCGGTGTTGCCATCGGCGTCGTTCTCAGCCGCGACGCCAAAAAGGTTCGTCCCCTTCTTCGCATCGACGACGGAGACGTGCAGGTGCATGGCGCTACCCGGCTGGTTCTCCATCGGCTTGGCCATGAAAGTCGCGTACACGCCGTGCTTCAGCGCGACCTGGCGGACGATGCGTTTGAAGACCAGCACTTGATCAGACACGTGCACAGGATCGCCGTGGTTGAAGTTGATCTCCAGCTGCGCGGTGCCACTCTCGTGGATCATCGTATCGAGATGCAGCGACGCGGCTTCTGCGTGCTCATAAATATTCTCGATCAGATCTTCGTATTCGGTGATCGCTTCGAGGCCGTACGGTTGCGGCGAGGTTTCCGAACGACCGGAGCGGCCGGCTGGCGGCACGAGCGGCAGGTCCGGATCGGTATTGACCTGCGTCAGATAAAATTCGAGCTCGGGCGCGACAACGGGACGAAGTCCAGCGTCTTCATAAAGCTTCATCACGCGGCGAAGGACGTAGCGCGGCGCGATGTCAAACGGCTCGCCGTCGGTATGGAATGTGTCCGCATAGACGAACGCCGTTGGTGTTTTGTAGCCAGGCGCCACGCAGATCGTGTCGAAGTCCGGACGCATAACGACGTCGGGGTCTTGCGTTGACATCGCCTCGTCGGCCTCGTCGGCGTACTCGCCGGTGACAGTCAGCAAGTAGATGCTCGATGGAATACGCAGCGAGCCGTCACGCTCGCTCTGTAAGAATTTTTGCGCCGGAAACACCTTGCCGCGCACGACGCCGTTTAGATCGGGAATCAAGACCTCGATCTCGCCGATGCCGCGTTCTTTGATCCAGCTTGAAAAGCTCATGATGCACACACTGTTTTGCGCACGCAAAAGCGCGCTGCGCCGCGACGGCGCGCGAGAACCGCGAGTGAAGTTCTTTCAAACGAGCGCGGCGCGACCCGGAGGGTGCAACTGCCAGAAGCAGTTCGCGAACCGCACCCATTCGCCTTCGTATGAAGGCTGCGGGGGCGCATAAGTCACCTAATGGCGCCAGTATGGGTGTTGCAAATAGGCCAAGTCAAGCTGAGCCGCCTCAGCGCCGAGCGCATTCGCGTGTTGTTTTTGCGTGATTTGCGCACGCGTTAACGCTACCCCCGAACCTATGGATACCGAAGAGCACAAAGAAGAAGGGCTAAACGCAGCCGTTTACACGGAACTGCGCAAGCGCCTCATGACTGGCCGACTGTCGCCCGGCCACGAACTCTCAACACGCAGCATCGCGGCGGAGTTGGGCGTCAGCCAAACGCCCGTGCGCGACGCGCTCTCGCGGCTTGCGGCCGAAGGCGCGGTATCGATCCGCTCGAAACGCCGTGTGCGCGTGCCGTCGATGACGCAGGATCGGTTCGATGATCTGCTCGGCTGTCGCTTGATTTTGGAGCCCGAAGCGGCAGTGGTAGCGCTTCCCTATCTCACGGCGCAGCATATCGAAGCGCTACGCGCGGCCGATGCGGCGTTGGACCAAGCAATCGTCGATGATGACGCCGAAGCCTATATGAGCGCCAATTATCGCTTCCACTTCGTGCTCTATAGCGCAGCGCCACGCGCGGCGTTGTTGCAACTGATTGAGACAGTGTGGATTCAATTCGGCCCGTTTATGCGCGTGGTTCACGGTCGCGTCGGCAACGAGAACCTTTACGACAACCACAAGGCCGCAATCGCTGCGATCGTCGCAAAGGATGCGTCAGCGCTGCGAGACGCCATCACACGCGACATCTCTGACGGCATGGACTTGATCCGCCGCACCGGACTTGCAGCGGCCATGGGCGGCGTCGCGGACTAATCCGCCTTCAAAGCCCGCAGCGCTGGCTCCACCTCACGCAGCGAGCGCGCGATGATGTCGATCATGAGATCCACTTCTGCGCGCGTGATGATCAATGGTGGGCACATCACAATCGAGTCGCGGATGCCGCGCACCATCAGGCCGTTCTTGATGCAGGCATCGCGCACGACCGGCCCGGCTTTGCCTTCCTTGCCGGTGAAGCGCTCGTTGGTGCCCTTCTGCGAGACGATTTCAACGGCGCCTATGAGACCCAGCGAACGCACTTCGCCGACAAGCGGATCGCTTGCAAGACGCTTCAGCGCCTCCGCAAAATAAGGCCCAATGTCGTTCTTTACGCGATCAACCAATCCTTCGCGCTCGATGATCTCAATGTTCTTCAGTGCAACCGCTGCCGCGACCGGGTGACCGGAATAGGTGTAGCCGTGAACGAACTCGCCACCCTTCTCGCGCAGAACCTGAACGACCTTGTGCGACACGCCGACAGCGGAGATTGGCAGATAGCCGGACGACAAGCCCTTCGCCATAGCGACCAGATCCGGCGTCACGCCAAAATGCTGAAAGCCGAACCACGAGCCCAATCGGCCAAAGCCACAGATCACTTCATCAACGACGAGCAGGATGCCGTACTTCTTGCAGATCGCATCGACGCGCTGCCAATAGCCCTTCGGCGGAATGATCACACCGCCCGCGCCTTGGACAGGCTCGCCGATGAACGCGGCCACGTTCTCTGGGCCAACTTTCAGGATGCGATCTTCGATCTCCTGCGCACAGCGCGCAGCGAACGCTTCTTCATCTTCGTTGAAGCCTTCGTTGAACTTGTATGGTTGCGCGACGTGTTCGACGCCGGGGATCGGCAGGCCGCCGATCGGGTGCATGTGCTTCATGCCGCCGAGGCTTGCGCCGGCCATGGTCGAGCCGTGATAAGCGTTGTGGCGGCTGATGAAAATTGTCCGCTTCGGCTGACCGGACACCGTCCAGTAATGACGCACCATGCGCATTACGGTGTCGTTAGCCTCAGAGCCGGATGAGTTAAAGAACACGTGCTGCAGATCACCACCAAGCTTTTCGGCGATCTTGGCCGCGAGCATCACTGTCGGCGGCGTCACAGTTTTGAAGAACGTGTTGTAGAACGGCAGCTCTTGCATCTGCTCGGCCGCCGCGCGCACCAGTTCTTCGCGGCCGTAGCCGACATTTACGCACCAGAGGCCAGCCATACCGTCGAGGATCGCGACGCCATCGCCATCATAAATGGTGCAACCCTCAGCACGCGTGATGATGCGGCTGCCGCCGAGCTTTTCCAGCTCGCCGTAATTCGCCTGCGCCGGCAGGTGATGCGCAACGTCAAGGCGACGGAGTTCGGGTATGTCGTAATTGCGGGCGACCATGCGCGTTCCTCGCTTTATAGTTCTTGCGTCGCCGACGCGGCGACGAGCGGCTCTTGCCGAAGTGCTCGACCTAAAAGCTTAAAGAAAGTTTGGCTTTGCGGATTCTCGTGCGCCTTCCACTCGGGGTGCCATTGCACCGCAAGAATTGGCGCGCCGTTGATGTTTGCCGAAATCGCCTCGATGACGCCGTCCGGCGCCGTCGCTTCAACAGTCAGTCCAGAGCCAAGCCTATCAACGCCTTGATAGTGAACACTGACAACATCGAGCGCGTCGGTTTTGTAGGCGCGCTGCAACACGCCGCCCTCGACCAAATTCACTGGATGAATGTGCTCGAAATATTCCGCGAAAGTTTTGTGGTCGGGCGCATGGTGCGGAATCAGTTCGGCATTCTCCGCCATGTCGCGACGCAGCGTTCCGCCGAAAGCGACATTGAGCTCTTGAAAGCCACGGCAAATGCCGAACACCGGCTTGCCCAGTTCAAGCATCGCTTCAATCAGATGCGCGGTCATCTCATCGCGACCAGGATCGAACGGACCCGGCGCGTCATCGATGATGGCGCCGTAGCGCTTCGGATCGAGGTTCGACGGCGTGCCGGTGAGCAAGATGCCATCAAGACGCGGCGCAACTTCTTTGGCGTTCATCAAGTCCGGCAACGCTGGCACCAACAACGCAGCGGCGTCCGCATATTTCAGCGCGGAGACGAGATAGCGCGTCATCACCGCCTGCGCATCTTGCGCTTCGATGGAGCGATTGCAGGCGATGACGCCAAGTACGGGTCGGGTTGTGGTCATGGCGTGAATGTAGTCGATCCCTCCCCTTCAGGGGAGGGTGTCAGCTTGCGCGAAGCGCAAGCTGACGGGTGGGGTGATAGCGCAGACCTCGCAAACAATGGAGCTTCCGCCCCACCCGTCGCGAAGCGAGCTTCGCGACACCCTCCCCTGGCGGGGAGGGATGAACACACGGCATCACTCAAGATAACAGCACCGCAGGCGAACAGGCGTGCCAAGCCAGCCAGACTGGCTCATCCCAGGTAAAATCTTCTTGATCGTAGCGCGTCAGGTTTGAGCGGAACGTCTTGATGCGGCGGCCGCTTTCGAGTTCGATCTCGTAATTGGTCTCACTGCCGAGATAGACAATGTCGCGGATGATACCGGGCACGACGTTCGTGCCTGCGGGCGCATCTTCCATCTTCATGGGCGTCGAGCCCTCGGCGCGCTTGTGCATTTCGATTTTCTCAGGACGCAGCGCCACCCAAACCGTCGAGCCGCGCGCGCCAGTGACGCCGTGGTCGAGATAAACCGGCGCGGCAAGTTCCGGGCAATGTACTTGAGCCTCGTTCGGCTCATCCTTGCTCAGCACGCCCTCAAACATATTCACGCTGCCAACGAAGTCCGCAACGAAGCGCGAGTTTGGAAACTCGTAGAGATCGCCCGGCGTCGCGACTTGCGTAAGCACACCCCTATTCATCACCGCGCAACGCGTCGCGATGGCCAGCGCTTCGTCCTGGTCGTGAGTCACCATGATGAAGGTGATGCCGACTTTTTCCTGAAGCAACGTCAGCTCCGAACGCATCTGATCGCGAAGCTTCGCATCAAGTGCTGAGAGCGGCTCATCCAACAGCAGCACGCGCGGGCGCTTCACCAGAGCGCGCGCCAGCGCAACGCGCTGACGCTGGCCGCCGGAAAGTTGATCCGGCATGCGCGCACCAAGGCCGCCTAGTTTCACGAGTTCGAGCGCTTCATCAACACGTCGCTTGATCTCGCCACCGTCTACGCCGTCCATCTTCAAGCCGTACGCGACATTGTCCGCGACCTTCATGTGCGGAAAAACGGCGTAGGATTGAAACACCATGTTCACCGGCCGCTTGTTCGGCGGCAGTGCTGCGACATCCTTGCCGTCGATCAAGATGCGGCCTTCGGTTGGCGTCTCAAAGCCGGCGAGCATGCGAAGCAATGTTGTCTTGCCACAGCCCGAAGGACCAAGCAGCGCGAAGAATTCGCCCTCGCGAATGTCGAGCGTCACGTTATCGACAGCAACCATCTTGCCGAAGCGCTTGGTCACGCCTTCAAAGCGGATGATCGCGTTATCTTTCACATGCGGCGCAGGCTTGGCTTGCACGTTGGAGGTTTGAGCGTCGGTCATGGCGTTCAAGCTTTCTCCTTGGGCTTGGCGTTCTGCATTTGCAGGCCGACAGCCGTGAGGATGACGGTGACAACAATAAGCACTGTGGATGCTGCGTTCACCTCCGGCGTCACCGAGAAACGCAGCATCGAATAGACCTTCACCGGGAACGTGATCGTATCCGGCCCCGCCGTGAAAAAGGTGATGACGAAATCGTCGAGCGACAAGGTAAAGGCAAGCAGTGCGCCTGCGATAAGGCCCGGCTGCATGTGCGGCACAAGCACATCCCAGAACGTGCGCCACTCGCTGGCGCCGAGATCCTTCGCCGCCTCCTCCAATTCGCGATTGAACGAGGAAAGCCGAGCGCGGACCACCGTCGCCACGAACGGGAACGCGAACGAGATGTGCGCAATCGTAATGGCGCCAAGATTAAGCGGCCAAGGCAATCCCATCGGCCACGGCATTACGCGCGCGAAAAACACCAGCATCGCAACGCCCAGACAAATCTCCGGCACGACGATCGGCAGAGCCATCGAGCCTTCGATCGCAGTTTTGCCCGGAAAGCGGAAGCGCCACAGCATGACTGCCGCCAGCGCGCCGAGGATCACCGAGAAGATCGTGCAGAAAAACGCGATCGTCAGCGAATTGATGAAGGCTTGCAGCAGCGATTCATTGTTGAACGCTTTGACGTACCAATCGGTCGTGAAGCCCTGCCAGACGACATTGCGGCGACTATCATTGAAGCTGAACACCATCAGCGTGATCAGCGGCAGATAGAGAAACACGAGCGTCGCGCCGACGATCACCTGCAACGGCCACCGGCGCATATAATCGAGCGGACCCGGCTTGTCGCGTTTCTCACGAGGCGACCGTCCGACCTTAGGCATCGATGTGAGCGCTTCGTCTACCATCACCCTCTCCGCTCGCTCTTGCGCTGAATAAACGCCTGCGCGGCAATGGCGATGAAGGTTAGGTACATGAGCAAGAACGAAAGCGCCGCGCCGAACGGCCAGTCATTGGCGCGTTTGAATTGGCGCTCGATAACGTTGGCGATCATCTGACTGTCAGTGCCGCCGAGCAGGTCGGGCGTCAGATAGGCGCCGAGTGCTGGGATGAACGTGATCAGAATGCCCGATGCGATGCCTGGCGCCGCGAGCGGCACGACCACCATGAGGATCGTGCGCATATGGCCCGCGCCGAGATCGAGGCTCGCTTCCATAAGCGAACGATCCATGCGGTCGAGCGCGGAATAGAGCGGCAGCACCATGAACGGCAGGTGCACATAGACGAGGCCGATGATGACGGCGGTGTTGTTGTAGAGCAGCGTCAGCGGCTCGTACTCACCAAGCGGCTGCAATCCTACGAGGGTCATGAAGCCGCTCGCGTTGTTCCAGAGCCATTCGAGTGCGAAGTTCACGTAGCCCTGCTCACGCAGCACCGCGATCAACGCGAACGTTCGGATGAGCAAGTTCGTCCAGAACGGCAGCATAATTAGCAGCAACAGCCACGCCTTCAGCTTCGGCGAAGCAAACGCAATGGCGAGCGCGACTGGGAAGCCGATGATGAGGCAAAGCACCGTCGTGATGCCCGCGACGATCAAGCTTTTCAGGAAGATTTGCAGGTAGAGCGGTTCAACCGCGCGGGCGTAATTGGCGAACGTGCCGGTGAAATCGATCGTAATCGGCCCGGTGTTCTCACCGAACGAATAGGCCCAGATCACCGCGAGCGGCACGAGAAAGAAGAACACGAGCCAAGCAACAGGCGGCACGGCGATAGCCGCGAACGCCGCCTTCGCTTGTTTCCAACTCTGCTCCATCTAGCGGCGCGCTCCCCTTCGAACGTTCCCCGGACGCGGCAAGACCGCGATCCGGGGTCCACCGTTGATCACGCCGCGCTGATGCGGGTGAAGATCTCTTCGTAGAGGCGCGCCCGATCGTCGCCCTCGAACGCGCCGTACTCGCTGCGCGCCATAATGTCGGCAGGTGGGAAGATGACCGGATTGTTCTGATAGTCTGCGCCCATCAGCGCCGCGACCGCTGCGTTCGGCGTCGGGTACTGAATCTCTTCCGTGATCTTTTTTCCAGCTTCGGCATCGAGCAGGTAGTTGATGAACGCGTGCGCGCCCGCGACGTTCGGCGCACCAGTCGGGATGCAGAGACAATCCGAGTTAATCAACGTGCCTTCGGTTGGCACGACGAAGTCAAACTGATCGCCGCCTTCAGCGCTCATCAGCTGCGCCATGTCACCATTATATTCGAGCACAATGTCGATCTCGCCAGACGCCAGCAAGTCTTGGCCGTCGTCTTCGTGGAAAGCCTTGATGTGCTGCTTCTGGCGAATGAGCATCTGTTCGATCGAGGTGAGGTTCGCGTCCGGAATGCCGTTCAGTGAGATGCCTTGGTACTTGGCGCAGAGACGAATGAGGTCAGCCGATTCAGAAAGAACCGCGATGCGTTGGGTGAATTGCGGGCTATCGAACAGGTAGCGCCATGAGTTCGGTACGAACCCCGCCGGCATCGCGCTCTTGCGATAGCCGATGCCGAGCACGAGCCAAGTATATGGCATCGAATAGCGGCGGCCCGGATCGAAGGCCGCATCTTGGAACTCGGGCAGCAGGTTCGACATGTTCGGAATAAGCGAGTGATCCAACTCTTGGATCATCTGCGCTTGCGCCATGCGCGTGACGAACTCGTTCGATGGCACGATGACGTCAAAGCCCGGATTGCCAGCGCGCAGACGCGCGAACAACTCATCATTGGTGGCGAACAAGCTCATGTTCACCGACGTGCCGGTTGCGGCGTTGAAATCATCGAGCGTGGTGGGGCCGATATAGGTGTCCCAGTTGTAGAAGTTCACGGTGCTGCCGCCGCCACCACTGCCGCCGCACGCGCTTAAACCGCCGGCGAACGAAATCCCGATCGCGGCAGCGCCAAACTGCTTCAACAGCGAGCGGCGCGATGCGCCGGTGAGATACTTGCCCTTGGCCATAATGGTGCGCCTTCCTTGGTTCCCGCCGCTCACGCGACCTCGCTTAGTCCGTTCCCGGCATCCGCCCGCTAACAAGCACGCAAATACCAGTCATAATCAATATCTGGGACCACACTTTGGAAGCGATCCTGCTCGACCTGCTTCACAATCGAATACATCCGCACAAAACGCTCGCCCAAATAGTCTTTGAGGATGCTGGATTGTGCAAAGCGGTCGGTCGCGGCAAACCAATTGGTCGGGATTTTCTCGCCGCCTTCGGCTTGGCTGTAGCCGTCGCCGACGATCGCCGGGCCCGGATCGATCTTGTTGGTGATGCCATGGTGCACTGCAGCAAGAAGTGCCGCGAGCGCCAGAGCCGGATGCGCGTCGGCGCCCGCGACGCGGTGTTCGATGTGGCGCGTGTTTGGCGCCCCCGCTGGCACGCGGAAAGACACGGTGCGGTTGTTGACGCCCCAAGTCGGCGCCACCGGCGCGTACGAATTAGCGCGGAACCGGCGATAGGAGTTGGCGTTCGGCGCGTAGATCGCCATCGAGTCCGCCAACAGCGCCTTCATGCCACCGATCGCGTGCGCCAGCACCGGCTCGCCTTCAGGCTTTTCCGACGCGAAGATGTTCTTGCCCGCCTTGTCGTTGACGCTGACATGCAGGTGCATGCCGGAGCCGGCGAGATCGGCGAACGGTTTGGCCATGAACGTCGCTTCGCACCCGTGCCGCAACGCGACGCCCTTCGCCGCACGCTTATAGAGCACTGCATCATCGGCAGCGCGCAGCGCATCGGCATGGTGCTTCAAAGTGAGTTCCAATTGGCCCGGTGCGTATTCGCTAATCGCACCTTCGAGCGGAATGCCCATCGCATCGGCAGACGCCCACAGATCGCGGAGGAAGCCTGACGCCTCTTCCACTTCGCGGAGGCCATAGACTTGATGCTGCGTGGCGCGATCGCCGGTCAGCGGCGATGACGGCAGCTGGATCTTTCCGTTCGCCGTGCGGCGGGCGTCGACCAAATAATATTCGAGCTCGCACGCCACGACCGGGACGAGGCCGTCAGCCGTGTAGCGATCAATCACCCGTTGCAGCACATGCCGCGGATCGAGATCGTGGGGCTTGCCGTCGAGCTCGTACATGGTGAGCGGCACTTGCGCGACGTCAGCGCCCAGCCACGGCGCCGGCGTGATGCGGCCCGCGATCGGACGCGCGACACGATCCGCGTCGCCATCTTCCCAAACCAAGCCGGTCGCTTCGACGTCCTGCCCCGTAATGTCGTTGACCAGGATCGAGCCCGGCAGGAAGCGCCCCTGCGCATACACCGCTTCGATCTCATGGCGGCGCAAGCGTTTGCCGCGCGGCACGCCCGCCATGTTGGTGAAGACGATCTCGAAGAACTGGATCTCAGGGTGCTTGTCGAGGAAGGCTTTGACTTCCTTCGGATCGGCGATCGTCATGCTGCGCTTTCTTGGGCGTATTCTTCCGCGAAGCTATCGACCGCTGCGGCGAGCCGGTCAATCTGATCTCGCGCGGTCAGGGGGCTGACGAGCATCATCATGTGAAACGGCGCGATCAGGATGCCGCGATTGATCAAATAGAGGTGGAGCGCGTGGTTGAGCTCCGCCTGCGCCAGAGCCGGACGCATGGCAGCGGCGTTCTGCGGCGGCTCGGGCGCAAAGATGATCTCCGCACGCGCGCCGACGTGGACCACGCACCATGGCAGCTTGTGCTTGGCGATGACGGCGTTGAGCGCCGCAACCAGCGCTTCAGCGCCGTTGAGCATCGTGGCGTAAGCCTCAGGCGTCGCGATCTCGCGTAACGTTGCGCCAATGGCGGCGATGCCCATAGCGTTACCGGCGAGCGTCGTGCCGATGCCGGAGCGCCCTCTGCCTGTCGGTGTTGCGGCGATCTTCTGGCCGAGCTCCGCGCCAACGCCCCACACGGCCGCAGGAAATCCACCTGCGATGGCTTTTCCGATGACCAGCGCATCCGGCGCCAGGCCCCACGCCTTCGTCGCGCCACCGGGGCCAGTGGAAAGCGTGTGCGTCTCATCGAGGATCAGCAGCGCGCCCGCCGTCTTCGCAAGCGTCTGCACACGCTTCCAGAACTTCTCCTCCGGCAGGATCATCCCGCAATTCGTCATCGCTGGCTCGGCCAGGATCGCCGCGACATCGCCTTGCGCAAGCGCTGCCTCCAGCGCGCGAATATCGTTGAACGGCACGGCGCGCGTGGTGCGCGTCATGTCGAAGACTTGGCCAATGAGCCCAGCATCGGGCCGCGTGCGGCCGTGGCGTAGCTCGACGAAGCAATCCTCGACCATGCCGTGATAGCAACCGTCGAACACGACGATCACGGGTTTGCCAGTCACCGCCCGCGCCCAACGGATCAGCGCGCGGTTGGCATCCGATGCGGAGAGCGTGGTCTGCCAAAACGGCAAACCAAAGCGCTCCGCCAACAGCGCGCCAACACCCGCCGCCTCCTCCGTCGGCAACATGAACGTCGCGCCTCGCCGCGCTTGCTCGGCTATCGCGCGCGCGATCTCGGGGCGACCGTGGCCGAACATGCCGGGCGTGTCGCCGAGGCAGAAGTCGTCATAGGTATTGTCGTCGATATCAGTCAGCACAGCGCCTTCGCCATCCTCGGCGACGATGGCGCAAGGTGCGGCCCAATCGTTCATCCAATGAAACGGCGCGCCGAAAAGCCAATGCTCTTTCAGAGCGCCCGCATGGGCTGCGCTCTTGGGATGCGTCTCGATGAAACGCTGCGTTTCGCGGGCGATGAGATCGGATAACGGCACAGCATCTCCTTAACGCCCAATTGCGCCGCCTAAAACTGCGCTCCCCGGACGACGCGCAGCGGAGATCCGGGGTCCATTTGTGCGCAAGGTCAAGAATGGGTCGGGTTCTCGGCTTCGCCTCACCCCGGGAGGCGTCTTCCCTTTGCGTAAGCCTTGATGCGCGCGTCGCGCTCCCGCACACTCACGCCGCGAGGGGATCACATGAAACGACTAGCCGCGCTGCTGACCGCGTTCGCGCTTGCAACCAGCTGCGCGCCGCCGCCGCAAGCCGCGACGCGCGCCTATGACTTTACAACCACCCGAGACGAATACGGCGTCCCCCACGTCCATGGCGCCACCGATGCCGACGCCGCCTATGGCCTCGCTTACGCGCACGCCGAAGACAATTTCGAGACGATCCAGATCACCGTGCTGCTCGGCCGCGGCAAACTTGGCGCCTATCTCGGCGAAGAAGGCGCACGCTCGGATTTCCTCTGGCACATGCTCGGCATCGAACGCTCGGTCGAAGAGCGCTACGAAAGCGACATCTCGCCCGAGTTTCGCGCCATCGTCGAAGCGTACGCGGATGGTCTGAACGCCTACGCAGCAGAGCATCCAGATGAAGTGCTGCCCAACGCGGGCAACATCACCGGCCGCGATGTGATCGCGGGCTCAGCGCTGACTGTGCCGCTGTTCTGGGGCTTTGAGCGCACGCTCGGCATGGTCGCCAACGAAGACGGCCATCCATGCACCGTCGAAGAAGCGCGAGGCCCGACGAGCGATTGGGGCTCCAACGCCTTCGCCGTAGCGCCGCGCCGCAGCGATGACGGCCACACGCGACTCATCGTGAACTCGCACCAGCCGTGGGCTGGGCCGGTGGCGTGGTACGAAGCGCGCGTGTCGAGCGATACGGGCTGGCTGATGCACGGCGGCCTCTTCCCCGGCTCGCCCTTCCCTGTGCTCGGCACCAACGGCCATTTGGGTTTTGCAGCGACAGTCAACCTTCCCGACCTCGCCGACATCTATCAGCTCACCACAGACGATCAGCATCGCGGCCAGTATTTCTTCGACGGCGAATGGCGACGCTTCGAAGAGCGCACGATCTGGCTTTGGGTGAAGATGGGCTGGTTCACTATCCCCGTGCCGCGCACGTTGCGCTTCACAGTGCACGGCCCCGCGTTCGAAACCGCCGATGGCTGGGTTGCGGTGCGTTATGCGGGCGAAGGCGAATTGCGCGCGCTTGAGCAATTCTATCGCATGGGCCGCTCTGAGAATTACGAGCAATGGCGCGAAGCCATGGCGATGCGTGCCATTCCGTCGTTCAATTTCATGTACGCCGATGAGACCGGCCGCATCGGCTATCTCTACAACGCCATCATCCCGCGCCGCGCCGAAGGCTACGATTGGCGCGGCTGTGTGCCGGGCGATACGAGTGCAAACGTCTGGGCGATGGACGATCGCGTCGATGCGCCGGAGCTGGTCGATCCCTCCTCCGGTTGGCTCGCCAGCACGAATGGCGCGCCGTGGGCAATCACCGATGACGCCGCAAATATCGGCCCCGACGCTTTCCCGGACGCCGCCCCCGCGATCGAGACTTACGTCACCAATCGCGGCTATCGCGCCATGGAAATCCTCTCACCGCTCGCCCGCATCAGCGATGCGCAATTGCTTCAGGCGAAGTTTGATCTCGTATCGAGCGAACGCTCGCAGACGATGGAAATGGTGCGCCTGATCCTCGCTGCTGATGGGAGCGGCGATGCAGAGCTCACCGAAATCCAAAACCTGCTGCGCAGCTGGGATCGTCGCGCCGCTAACGACAGCCCGGCGGCAGCGCTGGTCGGCATGTCGTTCCAGACGCTCTACAATGCCGAGCGCGCGAATGAGCCGCGACCCGACCCGGTGCAGTCGGCGCGCGATGCTGCAGCGCAACTGCGTCAGCACTTTAACCGCATCGATCCGCCGCTTGGCGATGTGCTGCGTTTGCGGCGCGGCGACGTCGATCTGCCGCTTGAGGGCGCGCCCGACGTGCTGCGCGCATTGCGCTGGGCCTACGACGATGACGGCCGCGCCAACGCAAACTTCGGCGACGGCTTCATGATGGTGATGAATTGGGCGCCGGACGGCACGCTCTCCACCCGCGTCATCCACCAATGGGGCGCTAGCGAGCGGCCGGACAGCGAGCATTACAACGATCAGGCGGAGATGTTCGCACGCTCGCAGTGGCGGACGATCACCATCCCCTAAGCTCTTGCGCGCGTGATCGGCGCGGCAGATTATGCACGCATGGCCGACACACGCCCGAACTCGCTCGACGCCTTCTGGATGCCATTCACGCCGAACCGCGCTTTCAAGGCTGACCCACGCATGGTCGTGCGCGCAGAAGGCATGCACTATTACGCGCCCGACGGCCGCGCGATCCTCGATGCGACAGCGGGACTTTGGTGCGTCGCCGCCGGTCATTGCCGCCCGCACATCGTCGAGGCGATCCGCCGCGCCGCTGGCGAGCTAGATTACGCAACCAATTTTAATGTCGGCTCGCCGTCAGCGTTCGAGTTCGCCAACCGGCTGGGCGAATTGCTGCCAGACAATCTCGACCGCATCTTCTTCACCAATAGCGGCAGCGAAAGCGCCGATACCTCACTGAAAATCGCGCTCGCCTACCAAAAAGCGCGCGGCAGAGCAGGCAAATATCGCCTGATCGGGCGCGAACGCGGCTATCACGGCACCAATTTCGGCGGCATCAGCGTCGGCGGCATCGTCCGCAATCGCATGACCTATGGGCCGATGGTGGTCGGCGTCGATCACTTGCCGCACACGCTCGACATCAAGCGCAACGCCTTCTCGCGCGGCGAGCCGGAGCATGGCGGACTAGAGTTCGCCGACGCGCTGGAGCGGATCGTAGCGTTGCACGATGCGAGCACGATCGCGGCGGTGATCGTTGAGCCGGTTGCCGGCTCGACCGGCGTGATCATGCCGCCCAAGGGCTATCTCAAACGCCTGCGCGAACTTTGCACCAAGCACGACATCCTGCTGATCTTCGACGAAGTCATCACCGGCTTCGGCCGCCTCGGCGCGCCGTTCGCGTCGCAATATTTCGACGTGAATCCCGACATCATCACCATGGCCAAGGCGATTACCAACGCCGCGGTCCCGATGGGCGCCGTCGCGTGCTCACGCGAGATCTACGACACCATTCTCGCCAACGCCGACACACCGATTGAACTCTTCCACGGCTACACCACAAGCGGCCATCCCCTCGCTTGCGCGGCAGGGATCGCGACGCTCGATGTCTATCGCGACGAGCGCTTGTTCGAGCGCGCCGCCGAACTTGCGCCCTATTGGGAGAACGCGATGCATAGCCTACGCGACGCGCCGCACGTCATCGACATCCGCAATCTCGGCCTCATCGGCGGCATCGAACTCGAACCGCGCCCTGGCGCACCGACGGCGCGGGCGCTTGAAGTGTTCCGCAAATGCTTTGACGCTGGCGTGCTCGTGCGTGTCACCGGCGACATCATCGCGTTTTCGCCGCCGCTGATTATCGAGAAAGCTCAGATCGATCAGATTGTGGATACGGTGCGGACTGCGTTGAAAAGTATCAACTAACGTTTCCCGGCCGAATGCCCGGCGAAGGCCGGGCGAGAGCCGGGACCTAGGGAGTGACGCAGAGCGGTGCGTGACCCCTGGGTCCCGGATCGCGCCCCGGCTCAAGGCCGGGGTCGCGTCCGGGAAGCACTAACGCTCGATCGTCACCGCCATCACATTATCCGCCGAGTTGCGATCGATCCGTTTGTTGTATGGATCGACGCCAACGAACCGCGGTTCTTGCGCGACGGTGAAGCGTATCTCCTGACGCCCACTTGCGAGCGGCCGCCGCTCAAACGCCAGCACATCGTCCGATGAGAACGCGCCACGGCCTGGCTCGGCGGTAAACACGCCAAACTCGAACTGCTCGTTCAGTGGCGCTTCCGTCTCGCGGCCTTCGCCGTCCGCATAGAACTTCCGCGCCTCAACTTGCAGCACGACCTCCCACGTCCCTTGGGCGTTCTGTGTGGCTGTCGCTTCCGCTACGCGCGCATCATAAAGCGTGATGCGTTCGAACAGGTCTTCGATCAGCTGCGCATGCTGGGGACCGGCTTCTTCACGCAGAATGGTGACGAAATCGAGCGAGCGCGGATAGGGCGCGCCTTGGAAGGCGTATTGCTGCAACATCCGGCTGAGCGCACGATTGACGACGTCCTCGCCCACTTCACTTCGCAGGAAATACATCACCAGCGCGCCCTTGCGGTAATGAATGTACGGCTGGTTTTCGACGCGCATCAGCGGAAGCTCTTCAATCACTTCGCTACCACGCGAGCGGAGGTAGCGATCGAGTTCGTAGCGGAGGAAGCGACGGACCTGATCAGCGCCGTACATCTCTTCCATCACCAACAGCGCCGAATATTGCGCGAAGGTTTCCGACAGCATGGTCGAACCTTGCATGTCGGCGCCGATCAACTGGTGCGCCCACCATTGGTGAGCGACTTCGTGCGCGGTCACGTAGGTGACGAGATCGATACGATCCGAGACCTGCGCATCGCTTTCCTCGAAGCGATTGATAAAGCCGATGTCCTCCGAATACGGCACGGTGTTCGCAAACGCCTGTGCAAAGCGCGCGTAGCCCGGAAACTCCAGGATGCGCATCTGCCGGAATTGGAACGGCGAGAACTCGCGCGAGAACAAGTCGAGCGACGTCTCCATCGCGCGCATCATGCGGTCGATACTGTAGGCGTGTTCGGCGTGATAATAGATTTCGAGGTTCACATCGTTCCATTGCCCACGCGCGATTTCGTAAGCGGCTGATTGCACCGAGAAGAAGTGCATGATTGGAGCATCGGTCCGGAAACGCGTCGTGCGGCGGCCGTTACGTGTTTCGTCCGACACAACGTAGCCAGGCGCGATTGCGGTCTGACCCTCGTCCGTGGTGACGGTGATGTCGGCATTCACCCAATCTGAGTCATGGCGCAAATAATGGAAGCGGCGCGCAGCTTCATCCTCCACTGTCGCCATCCGCAATTCCGTCGGCAGATTGTTGCGGCGGCGGACATTGCGATCTTGCAGCGTGGCGCCGCGGTTGAAGCCAAAGCTTGGCGTAAAGGCGAAATTGTTTAGGAACGTGCCGTTGTCCTGCACACTTGCCAGCACGTTGGCATTGCGGAAGCCTTGGCGACGGTCGGCCGTAGCGAAACGAATCTCGCGACGCTCACCCGGCTGCATCGGCGTGGTGAAACGCCAGACCTGGTAGGGATATTCTTCAGGCTCGCTCATATAGTCGCGGCCAATCTCAGCGCCATCGATCTCGATCGTGTCGACATCGATATTCTGCGGCCACAAAAGATGCACTTCCGCTAGCGGCGCACCCGTGCGGTTCTCGATCGCGTAGACGCCCGTCGCTGTAAACGTGTGGCTCTGCAGCTGTAGATCAACGTTCAGCGTAACGTCGGTGATCGTTGGCTGCGGCGTGTTCTCGTACTGAATGAGCGCGCGTTCCATATCCGCCATCGCGCGTTCAACGGCGATGCTGGAGCGATAGGTATTGAGCACGTTGGTGTTGTAGAAAATCCAACCGCCAGTTCCGGCAAACGCCAGCACCAGCACGGCAAGCACAACACCACCGCCCTGCGCCAAGCGTCGCGGCATCGCCCGCAAGCGCGGCACGATCCGCGTGTCAGCGCCACGCCGCCACAAGAGATAAGCGAGCACAACGAGAATGAGCGCGCCAATGGTCCAATAGACTTGGAACCATGTCGGCCCGATCCAGTAATGGCCGTCGGCATTCATGTCCGACGTCGGCATCGGCGGTGTGCCGCCGTAGAGGTACAGATTGTGGTCGAACCCCATCTGGCCGAGCGTGATCGTCGCGATGAGGTAGAGCAGCATCAAGCCCCAGCCGACGAACTTGTGCGGCGAGATCGCTTGCACAAAGACCGAGAGCGCAGCGAGGCCGAAGCAAGCCGCCAAATTGGGCAACAAGAACCAAGCGAAATACTTGTCCAGTTCGTAGTTCGTGTAGCCCTTCAACGTCTGGATCAGCACGCCTGTGCCGATGCCAACGAGCAGCACCGCAGCGAGGGCAAGCGCCAACGCCAAAACTTTCGGCGCCACGAAGCTCCAATCCGGCGCAGGCGTTGAGTCGACGATCTCATGGATGCGCCGCTCACGATCGCGCCACACAAGCTCACCGCCATAGTAGATCGCGATCAGCAACGGCCCGAGCGTGAACGTGCCGGAGAGCAGCTGCGCGAAAGCGCGCGTGATCGGGTACGTGATGACACCGTCGCTGTCGGTCGAAAACCAAAGCGCGCCGCCGGCATTGAGCAAGCCAAGCGCCAACAACACAATGAAGGCCGGGCTGCGGAAGAGATAGCTGAACTCGAACCGCGCACGCGTCCAAACTTGGGTCCACGATGCAGCAGCGCCAAAGCGCTGCGTCGCTGGTCGTGCTTCAAGCACGCTTGGGGGCGGCGCCGATTGCTTCTCTTCCTTGATCTTCTTGTTCGAACCACGCGCCGAAAAGCTGAAGAGGAAGTACGCGGCGGCAAGCGATAGAATGGCAACGCCACCCCAAATGGCGCGGTTGCCAAAATAGAGCCCGCTCAGCGGCGGGACCATCGTGTTGCGGTCCGACGCCGTCCAATAGCGCGTCGCATCGAACAGCGCGCCGATCCCGTAAGGCTCAAGTAGCGCAACCGCTTGCTCGAACTCAGGACGCGCGAACAAGCTCGAGAGCACAATGTAGAGGATGAAGAACGCAATGACGCCGAGATAGGTCGCCATCATCGAGCGCGTGACCGTCGCCAGCGCAAAGAACATGCACGCGCACAAGAATAGCGTCGGCAACGCAGCGGTGGCGAATGCATAGACATAGTGCCAGAGCACCAACGGCCCCAAGCGCTCCGGATCGAGCCACGGCATGAACGAGCCGATGATCATAGCCAGCGGAATCGCGAGCATAATGATAATGCTGGCCAAGAACGCGCCAGTGAAACGGCCGAACAGATAGTCGAACTTCTTAATCTGCGTCGCGCGGATCATCGGCGCAAAGCCGGTTTCATCATCACGAATAACAATATTGGCGACGAACGCCACGACCGCGAACTGGCCGAAGATCGCCATGATCGCCATCGTGTTGATGATCGCGAACGGGCTGTTGATGTTGACGTTGCCGGCTGAGCCGATCTGAATGAAATCGTTGGTGACGCTGCCGAAGGTCAGCAGGAAAAACGCGATGAACGTGATCCAGAGCACTGGATTTTTCAGCTGATAGCCGAACTCGAAGGACGCAACTTTACCGAACATGGATCATCCCTCTCCGATCAAGCCGCGCGCGAGGCGGTGAGCGTGGAGAAATAAACATCCTCAAGTCCGCCCTCGACGGCGGTGAAGTCCGGGCTTGGTTGCGCATCTGCCGCGACGTGAATGACTGTGCGACCGCCAACGAGGCGTTCGGAGATGACGTTGTAGCGCGAGCGCGCCGCTTCCAATTCCTCGCGCGCAATCATGGCGCGCCAGACGCGGCCCTGTATCTCCAGGCGCAAACCTTCTGGTGAGCCTTCGCGCACCACGCGTCCGCCAGCAAGGATCGCCATGCGCGGGCAAAGTTGCGACACGTCTTCAACGATGTGCGTCGAAAGGATCACCACAACATCGTCGCCGATCGCCGCCAGCAGATTGAGAAAGCGATTGCGTTCTTCTGGATCGAGACCGGCAGTCGGCTCGTCCACGATGATCAGCTTTGGATCGCCGATCAGCGCTTGCGCAATGCCGAAACGCTGACGCATGCCGCCGGAGTACCCAGCCAACGCTTTCTTGCGCACGTTGTAGAGATTGACCTTGTTCAACAGCCCCTGCACCGCGTCGCGGCGCTCTTTCGCGTTGGTCAGCCCCTTCAGCACCGCGAGGTGATCGAGCATCGCTTCGGCCGAAACGCGCGGATAGACGCCGAAATCCTGTGGGAGGTAGCCAAGCGTGCGGCGCAACAATTCCGGCTGACGCACCACATCGATCTCACCAAATTGCACATTGCCCGAGCTTGGCGTCTGCAACGTCGACACAACGCGCATCAAGGTCGACTTGCCGGCCCCGTTAGGCCCGAGCAGTCCAAACATCCCCGCCCCGATCGTCAGGTTCACATCGTTCAGCGCGACGACGCCGTTCGGGTACTTGTGGGTGAGATTCTTGATCTCGAGCATGGGAGGTCCTCGTGAGGCAAAGCGTTGCGGAAAGCCTTATCGATTTTCGATACAGACGCCAGCCCATTCGTCGCCGCGACATCGCGATCCGTCGCGTGGAGCCAATGTGACGGTTTGTGCGTAGAACGGCTGACAAGGAGACATGAATGCTTGAGGCGCTGCCGGTTCTGGGGATCAACCTGCTTGTATCGGCGGGGTTCTTCCTCGTGCTGTGGCTCGTCAGCATTCGGATCAAGGACCCGAGCTTCATCGACTCGTGGTGGGGCTTGGGCGTCCTCGTCTTAGTCTGGACGACGTGGGCGCAAGTACTATCGCCGACGACGCACGGTATCGCAGTCGCTCTGCTCGCGAGCGCCTGGGGTTTGCGGCTTGGTCTCTTTCTCTTCTGGCGCTGGCGCGGCCATGGCGTCGATCGGCGCTACGCCAAGATGATGGAGAACGCGCGCGTCAAACGCGGTTGGAACTTCGCGACGACATCGCTGCTCTTCGTCTTCGGACCGCAAATGATCTTGCAGATCATCATGGCGCTACCGGCGCAGCTTGGTCAGCTCGGCGAAGCGCGCGCGTTCGGCGTGCTTGCGATCGCGGGCGCGAGCCTTGCCGCGTTTGGCATTCTCTACGAAGCAATCGCCGACGCGCAGCTCGCCGCGTTTAAGGCCAACGCGGAGAACAAGGGCAAGGTCATGGACCGCGGCCTCTGGCGCTATTCGCGGCATCCCAACTATTTCGGCGAACTCTGCACCTGGTGGGGCATTTTCGCGGTAGCGCTTGAGACGCCGCTCGGCTGGTGGAGCCTCCCCGGCCCACTGCTGATCACATACTTGCTCACCAACGTCAGCGGCGCACCGACGACTGAGCCGCACCTACGCAAGACACGTCCGGACTACGAAGCGTATAGAGCGCGGACGTCGAGCTTCATCCCGCTGCCGCCGAAGCGCGTTTAAAGGAGCGCGAGCCTTCAGGCCCGCATGCGCGTCTGAAGACGCGTGCTCCTTTAGCCAAACCGCCCGCGCGCTTTCGCAGCCAAATCAATCTTCGGCAACGGCGCGCCAATCCGCGCATCGTTCGTCCCAACATCCGGTGCCCACGCCGTCTGCTCGAACTTCGGCAGAATATCGCTCGGCAAAAAGCGCGAGCGGATGGCGTAGACGTGCTTATCGCCGCCCTTGCCTTGCTGCGTGTGATAGAAACGCTGCGGCGTGATGAGGTGGAGCTCATCCTTGGCGCGTGTCATCGCCACGTAGAGCAAGCGCCGCTCCTCCTCCAACTCCGCCGTCGAACCCGCGCCGAGATCGGAGGGCATGCAGCCATCGACGACATTCAGCACAAACACGTTCTTCCACTCCTGGCCCTTGGCCGAGTGGATGGTCGAGAGAATGAGATAATCATCATCCTTCATCGCCGGGCCGCTTTCGTCGCTGGTTGAGTTCGGCGGATCGAGCGTTAGTTCGGTGAGGAAGCTGGTGCGCGACGCGAACGTGGCGCCTATGCGCTGCATCTGTTCGATGTCGCCAACACGTACGCGCGCATCGTCATAGCGCTCGTTCATCAGCGGCCCATACCAGCGCGCGGCGAGATCGAGATCACTCGGCCACGCTGGCGTCTTCGCCATTGCAGCCAGCATGTCCTTCAAACCTTCCCACGCTTCGCTCGCACCAACCGGCGGCGCGGTGTTGCGGACGACGCCAAAGGCGCCGGTTTCATCGACTGCATCGAGAATGCGCGCCGCGCGTGCGGGGCCGACGCCGGGGATGAGCTGCAATGTGCGGAAGCCCGCAATGCGATCGCCACCGTTCTGCGCCCAGCGCAGGATGGCGAGAAAGTCCTTCACGTGCGCGGCTTCAAGAAACTTCAGGCCGCCGAACTTCACGAACGGAATGTCGCGCTTCGCGAGTTCAAGCTCCACCGGCGCGGAGAAGTCGGCGGCGCGGAAGAGCACGGCTTGTTGCGTCAGCGCCATGCCGCGCTCGCGTGCGTCGAGCACTGCCTCCGCAATGTACGCCGCCTGCGCCGCTTCATCGCGCACGCTGATAAGCTTTGGCGCTGCGCCGCCCGAACGAGAGGTGCGCAAATTCTTGGTGAAGCGCTCCTTCGCCAGATCGATCACAGCGTTCGATGCGGCGAGGATCGGCGCCGTCGAGCGATAATTCTGCTCCAAGGTCACCAGACGCGCGTCTGGCGTGAACAGCTTCGGAAAGTCGAGAATGTTGCGCACGTCGGCGGCGCGGAACGAGTAGATCGACTGCGCATCGTCACCGACAACCGTAACGCCGCGCCCATCGGGCTTCATCGCCAACAGAATGCGCGCCTGCAGCTTGTTCGTGTCCTGATACTCATCGACCATCACATGATCGAAGCGCGCGCCAACTTCCTGCGCCAGCGCCGGCTCCTGCATCGCCTCGGCCCAAAGCCAGAGCAGATCGTCATAGTCCAAGACGTTTTGCTTTTGCTTCGCTTCCACATACGCCGCGAACAGCTTCTTCAGCTCTGCTTCCCATTCGCGGCACCACGGAAATGCATTGGCGAGCGCATCGGCGATCGTCTCATCCGCATTCACGACGCGCGAATAAATCGCGAGGCACGTCCCCTTCATCGGAAAGCGCTTGGCGCCCGTCGCGACGCCCAGCTCTTGGCGCACCATGCCCATCAGATCGGCGCTATCGCTGCGATCGTGGATGGTGAACTCAGGATCGATGCCGATCACCGGCGCCAGTTCGCGCAAAAGCCGCGCGCCGATGGCGTGAAATGTCCCGGCCCAAGGGATGCGCACATCGCCGCTCATCACTTTGCCGACGCGCGCAATCATCTCGCTCGCCGCGCGGCGCGAGAATGTCAGCAACAGAATGCGCGTGGGATCAGCGCCGTTCGCAACCAGATGCGCGACGCGGCACGAGAGCGTTTTGGTTTTGCCCGAACCCGCGCCGGCGATGACAAGCAACGGCTCCAGCCCATGCTCCACCGCCGCACGCTGTTCTGCGTTCAAATCGTCAAAGGCCCGCGCCATGATTCGCGACATGCACGGAAGCTGACGTGTTTCGCCTTTGTTCGCAACGCGGGTTTGGGTAGATTACCCGTATGACAAGAGCGCCAACACCCGACGAGATTGCGGCGCGAGCCGCGCACGTACTCTTCTCGAAGAAGCTACTTACCAACGTTCATCGCGCCGTCGTTGTGGAGGCGATTGTATCCGCAGCTCTCGGCGACGATTGGACATGGTGTTCGGAGGACTATGCATCTTGCGATTTTCGGCACAAAGACGGCACGCGTCTTGAAGTTAAACAGTCTGCCAGCCTTCAGTCATGGAATGCTGAAACACTGATGCCGAGCGTATGCCAGTTCGACATCGCGGAACGCAGCGGTGAATGGAAAGGGTCCGTATGGACGGAGGGCAAGTCACGAAATGCCGACATTTATCTCCTCTGCCATCATCCATTCATATCAGCAGACGCTGACCATCGCGACGCCCTACAATGGCGGTTCTTCGCAATCAGCGAACGCGAGCTACCCAAGCAAGGCACGATCCGGCTAAGTGTACTCGAACGAACCCACGCGCCCGCAAGTTACGATATGCTTCGCGATACCGTCGAAAAACTTCGCGCGGGATTAAACCCATAATCTCCCCAAACGGATCGCCCACATTCAGCTCACCGTCCGCGACGTCGATGCATCGCGCCTTTTCTACTATCGCCTCCTGCACGAGACCTTCGGCATAGCGATCCAGCGCCCATCTGCACACCGCTTCATCCAGGCAGTCACGCAAACAAAAACGCCCCGCTTGCGCGAGGCGTTTCTGCGTTCTGCGATAATCGCAACTTACTCAGCCGCGACGGCTTCAGCTTTGATCTCACCGAGAGCGCCGGTGTTGATGCCGAAATTGATCGTCTTCAGGTAAGCGATACCTTCATCGGCGATGGCGTCGCCGACCATTTCGTCGCCTTCGGCTTTGAACTCGTCGAAGTCGATGTACATCGCATAGAAGCTCTTGGTGCGGTCGGTGATGATGCCGGCGTTCCAGAGCGTCTTGACCAACACGCGGAAGATGTTGGTGCCTTCCTTCATGTGCTCGCGGCGCGCGTCGTCTGTGGCGACTTCTTGGAAGCCAGCCATGACCTTGTCCGGATCGAGACCGAACTGCGCATAAATCGACGTCATCTGGTGGGGCGCCACGAGATTGAAGAGCAGCGTCTGGAAGCAATGCGCCGCCCAGTTCTCGACGATCTCATGCTCTTCCGGTGAGAGCTTCGGAATGGTGCGGTCGGCCCAGATCTTCCCGAACTTGTGGTGGAACGCTTCGTCGGTCATCACGAGCTGCGTGAGCTTCTTGGCCAGCGGATCGTCCCACTCTTTAAAGATCGTCGCGAAGGCGCCCATGGCGAGGCCTTCGACCAGCATCTGCATGCCGATGATCTTTTTATAAACTTCAGGCGCGTGCACGATCTCTTGCAGCAGCCCCGCGAGCACGGTGCCGCACGGCAGCGGCGAGCCCCAGCGCGCGATGATATATTTCGCAAACGCCGTGACGTGACGGCCTTCTTCGCGCGTTTGGTTGGCGGCGTATTCTTGCGCACCCGGATCGCGCAGCACGTGGCAGAGCGATGCCGAAAGATTCAACGCGCCCTGCTCGCCATGCAGAATCGAGCTCATCACCCAGCGGCCAACTTGGCTCTTGAAGCGAATGCGATCGGCGGGCTTGTCGGCGAAATGGTTCGAGACGTAATCGGTCAGCAGCGCCGGGATCATCACGTCGGGGATGAAGTCGGTCGTGTCCGGATCGAAGTCGTCGTTGAAGTCGATGTATTTCTTGTCGAGCGGATCCCAGAAATGGTCATGGGTCGCCGAGATGATCTTATCGAATGCGGTAGAGCGATTCAGGTGGCGATCGATCTCAAGCATCTGGCTGAAATCGGTCGGCGGGACGGCGTCATAGACTTCGTCCTTGGTGATCTGACGAATTGGAACGGCGGAATCGGCCATCGCGCTGTCTCTCCCGGTCATGGCCGCTCTTTTGACGGCCGGTTTTTCTCGATGATCCCACACTAACCAAAGGGTCGGACCAGTCAAGAAAAATGACGCTGGCGTCAACTTGATGAAAGCATTGTGAACGACCAACGCGGGTGGAGTGCGCGGGACGCCACCCCTATGGTCCGCCAATGCATAGCCTCCCACCCACTCTCCAAGACTTTGAACGCCTCGCCCGCAGCGCCTGGGCCGACATGCCCGCCACGTTCCGCGACATGGCCGGTGAGGTTCTGATCCGCATCGAGGATTTGGCCGACGATGGGCTTTTGGCAGAGCTCGAAATCGAGAACGCCTTCGAACTGACCGGCCTCTATCAAGGCGTCGATCTCACCCAAGCCTCGATCATGGACCCCGCGCCGACGCAGCCGATGGTCTTTCTCTATCGCCGCGCCATTCTCGACGAGTGGATAGATCGCGGCGATGTAGCGCTCGACGAACTCATCGCCCACGTCCTCATCCACGAAATCGGCCACCATTTTGGTCTCAGCGACGAAGCTATGGATGCGATCCTGGAGGCAGCGGATTAGTTGCCGTCGGCTGCCGCGGCGCGCCGTTGCAGGTTTGTGCCCATAGTAATTAGCCGCTGACCGGTAGCTTGAAACTCCGCCGCGCAACGCTGCCGCTCGTTTTCAAGTTCAGCTGAAGAGACGCGCTGCGAAAGTTCAAACAGTGCGTCTTCAAGATTGATGTTGGCATCCCGGCCTTCGACGCGACCGATGTAGTAAATCGCAATCATAGTGCCGCCGGACTGCTGTTGCGCCGGCGCGTTGGGCATGCCCGCCAAGGCTAGCCCAAACGCCGCACAGCGCAGATCACCCTCCTGTGGACTTAGAGTTTGCGCATGCGACGGCGCTGCAACCGCAACGCCAAATGCGAACAATGCGGCTCCGACCGCAAATCCAAATCTATTCATTAGCGACGGCGCTCCTGGCGGCTGATCGGGATCGCATCGCGGTCAGCCATGCCGAGCGAGCGTGCACAATATTCTTCCGGCGAGTCGAGTTGCGGACGCATCGGATCGCGCTCGAAAGCGGATTGCACGCGCGTGACGCATTGATCCCACGAGCGGATATCTTGCATGCGTTCAGATGTCGAACGTGGATCGCCGTTGGGCGGCGCGATTTGCTGTTCGCGTTGGCCCGGCACGATGACTTCATCGTCTTGCGGATTGGGGTTGAACACACCGGAGCGCGCGGGAGCTGGTGCGACGGCTGGCGCGGGCGCAGGCCTCGGCGCAGCGGCGGGCGCGGGCGAAATCACACGCGGGGTTGGCGCAGTTACAACCGGCGCCGGTGACGGCGCGGGAGATGCAGCAACGGCGGCTCCTTCAGCGCGCGGAACCGGCGCTGGTGCTGGCGTCGCCACCGGGGCGGGTGGCATTGCAACGGGCGCCGCGCGCGGTGCAGGCGCAGGCGACACACGCTCTGCCGGTTGCGGCGAGCGCGACGCGTTGCGTCCCGCCGGTTCAAGACCGGCGCAAGCCGCCAAACTCACGCACACGGCCAAAGCCGCCAAGCGTCCCAACATCGCGTGCTCCTTCAAAGCTCTAGCCCTCAATCTAGCGGGAAAACGGGCCGCGACTAGCCTTGGTCGCCACCCAAGCTGATCAAGTCGTCCACCGAGCCGACTTGCTCGCCAGCATGCGTCTAAGGTGTGTCGCGAGATCGGCGAGATTAGCCTCGACCAAACAACGGATAGTCCGCCTCCAACCGATAAAGGCTGGGCGCGGATTTGCGCATAATGCTGGAGTATAGGCCAAGGCGCTCGACCCGAAATGCACGGCTCTCAAACAAAGCGTGAAGTTGCTGAAACGCCAGTACACGATCGAGCGCAGCGCCCGACAGATACGCAACCGTCACATGCGGCGTGAACTTCAGCGGCTCCGATTTCAGCCCCACTCGTCGGGCCGCCTTCTCGCAATCCGCCGCAAGCTTCTTCAACGCAGCGCTGTCACTGACTCCAAGCCAAAGCGCGTGCGGATCAGCGCCGCCAAAACTGCCTGCGCCTTTGAGTGCGATCTCGAACGGAGGCGTCGCATCAGCGATCTGCGCGAGCTCGACGTCGAGTTCATCGGCCACTGGCTCTTGGGTCTCACCGAAGAAGCGCAGCGTGATGTGCAAGTTCTCACGCGGCCGCCACTTCGCGCCACCGACGCCGCGCATCAGCGACACGACGTCGTCAGCAACATCATCAGGAAGATCGAGCGCGGCAAAGAGACGAAGTGACATCGATTGGCAGATTGAAGCGCCGCGCCGGAAATCTCAATACAACAGTTGCCCGTTTGTTCGTTCAAACATCACCACACGCTGAAGCGTCGCCTGACGCCGGCCCGAACAGAGCAGTCCCGCTTCTCTAGCAGCACCATTGCTGCGCGCGGTGATGTCATCGGACGGGAAGACGAACTCAACGCGCGCCGTGGCCCTGGTGTTGTGTGCTGCAAGAGCTTTGCGAGCGGGAACCGGCGGACGGCGCTGATGTCTTCCGACAAGCGAAATGAAATACCCAATGCGCTGTTGCGTCAATAACGGAACAGAAAAAGTGAACGCATTGAAACACGCGCATGCGTGCCTCAATGCGTCACCAGCACTATGACTCAGTTTGTCTGCGCGCCAGCCGCAGGCAACGTCGCGATATACGCTGTCATCGCGCGCGCATCGTCTTCGTTCAGGCGAAAATAAGGCATCGGCGGACGCGGACGCGAACCATCCGGACGCAGGCCCGTCTGCATGAACGCTGCGAATTGTTCTTCCGTATAACCCGCAGGAATCCCCGCAATCGGCGGCGCATAGCTTGCCCACGATGGGATCGGCACAGTCGGCGCGAACGGCAATTCGCTGCCTTGCAACGCAAGCGACGTGTCCGGACCTTGTGGCGTCATCGGCGTATGGCAGTCATTGCAGCCGCCAATATTGTTCACAAGATAAGCGCCGCGCTCCACGAGGGCCGCGCCTGTGAGCGGCGCCGGTTGTTGCTGACTGCAAGCTGCGAGCAGCAAGGATGCAAACACAGCGAACACATAATGCTTCATAACGAACCCCTCTTGGTCGGGTTTTATCTACTGCTTCAGCCCGGCGGCAAGCTCGGCATCGCCAGGCCCGGCAAAAATTCCGACGCAGCGCCGTTCGGCACGACGACGAGAATGTCGAAACTGTCGATCAATTGCTGCGTCGGCGCCGGAAGGTGCGCCCACCGATTGGGGCGCATTCTCCACGGACGTAAGTCCACCACTGTGATTTCATCAGCGGAAACATACGGCGCAAGAAAGCCAAAGCGTTGCGAGAAATCTTCATCGCACGCGCCAGGCGGACCCTGAAGGCTCGCAAGCCTGCCACCCGGACCGCAAGCAACATAGATGCTGAGCGCGCTCGCGTTGTTCTGCACTGCAAATTCACTGACAAAGCCGCCGAGCCCTGGCACATGTGTTGGTGAAGCGCCGCGATACATGTGGCCTGCACCGAACTTGAACATCACACGCGGCGGCGCGCCATCAGCGCGTTCGGCGGCGCGATAATTCTCAAGGAAAAGCCGCTTCATCAGCGTTTCGCGTTCAAGATTGGCGAGCCACGCCTCACCGCCCGCACCCGTGAACGGTTGGTAGATGCGCTGCGAAACGATCATGGCATCGACGAGGGCCGCGTAACGCGCGTCGCGCCGACCATTAAGTTGCGCCCGCAAGTCCACAAGTTGCTGCGGCGGCGATGTGCCGAGCCAGCTCAGATTCCCATTTGCGGCCTCCGACAGCGTCGCAGCCAAGCGGCGCGCCTCCGGATCGCGCGCGTTTTCCGCTATGTCGCGCAAGAAAAGACTCGCGGCGCCGATGAACGTCTGGTCTAGACCCCAAAGAGTCGGTGCACGGCGCGCATCAGAACTGGCGACAACGACGCCAGCCAAGTCCGCCTCCGCCGCCCAGGTCATGAACGGCGCCGTCGTAGCAGTGCCGTTGGCTTGCAAATAGCGCGTCCAGGCATCGACCCCGTCGGTGCGAAGCTCGCGCTCCAATCGCTCTGCAATCCACGGATCAGTTTCGATGGCGTGATAGTTGTAGCCGACCTCGTTCAAGTCGCGCCAATAGGCTGCGGCAAACTGTGCGATGCCAGCATTGCCGTGCTCTTCGCCGATCAGCACAAATTGCGACTGCTCGCCGAGGACGTGTAAGAGCGCAGCGCCGTCACCGGTGAGACGGCCTTGCTCCACGCGGGCTGTGTGTCGCGAATGTTCGATCAACGCCGGAAGCAGGTCCGATGCTGGCGCGCCCTGCGCCAGTTGCGCTGCAGGCGGTGGCGTCGGCGCATAGTCCTGCGCCCATGCAGCGCTGGACAAAAGAACCGATAACGTGATCGCAAGCGCCCGACGCATAGGCAACCTCCCCTAGTTTTACTGGAGGATGCGCCCGGTAGCGCGCTTGGATGCACTTAGCCCCTAAAGCGCGTTGATCGGCAGTTTGAGATAGCGCACGCCGTTGTCCTCTGGCGGCGGCAACTCTCCCGCCTGAATGTTCACCTGGATCGACGGCAAGATCAGGACCGGCATCGCCAACGTCTTATCGCGTGCTTCGCGCATAGCAACGAACTGATCCTCGGTCGTCTGGGCGAGGTGAACATTCCTCACCCGCTCTTCGCCAATCGTGGTCTCCCACGCGTACGTATCGCGGCCCGGCGCTTTGTAATCATGACAAAGGAAGACACGCGTGTCGTCGGGCAGCGCCAGCAGGTTCTGAATCGAGCGGTAGAGCGTACGCGCATCGCCGCCCGGGAAATCTGCGCGCGCGGTGCCGTAATCGGGCATGAACATGGTGTCGCCAACGAACACAGCGTTGCCGATCAGATAGGAAACACAGGCCGGCGTGTGACCGGGCGTATGGATCACGTTGATATCAAGCTCACCCAGCTTCAGCGTCTCGCCATCGACGACAAGCTTATCGAAGGGCCGGCCATCGGCGGTGACGTATCCCAGATTGAACACGTCCTTGAACACCTTCTGCACCGTCTTGATGTTCTCACCGATCACGATAGGTGCGCCCGTCGCCTGCTTCAGAAATGGCGCGGCCGAGAGGTGATCGGCGTGCGCGTGAGTTTCAAGCAACCAATCGACGCCTAACCCCTCGTCGTGCACCGCCGCGAGTAGCGCTTCAGCGAACGCTGTCCCGGTGCGGCCAGATTTTTGGTCGAAATCGAGGGCGCTATCGATAATTGCAGCGCGCTTGGTCGACGGATCCCAAACCAAATAGCTCACGGTGAACGTCGCCTCATGGAAAAAGGCGCGGACGCGGGGGGCAGTCATAAGAACCTCCAAGTTGTCTTGGGCTTTATATTAGGTCTTGCTAATTTAGATTCAATGCATATATCTCCGTCACGATGGCCCTAGTTGATCTCTCTCCCACCCAGTTCGCAGCCAAAGCCGGCGAAGCGGCTGCGCTTTTAAAGGCGCTCGCTAATGAGGCGCGGCTTATGGTGCTCTGCACCCTCGTTGCCGGCGAACGCTCCGTCGGCGCTCTGCAAGACGCGTGCGGCCTCTCGCAATCGGCGCTCTCACAACATCTGGCGCGACTACGCGAGGAGGGTCTCGTCGCCACCCGCCGCGAAGCGCAAACGATCTATTACAGCCTCGCCGATCCCAAAGCGGCCCGCGTGCTCGAAACGCTTGCCGCCATTTATTGCCCCCCAAAACGGAAACGCAAATGACCTCGCTTAATCCAATCACCGCCGCAGATTTGAAACGCCGTCTCGACAACGGTGATGCAGTGCTGATCGACATCCGCGAAAGCGACGAGCACGCACGCGAACACATTCTCGGCGCCCGCCTCGCCCCTCTCACATCGATCGACGCGCACGATTTCGATCGCGATCATGGAAAGGCCGCAATCTTCCACTGTCGCTCAGGCATGCGCACGCAAGCCAATGCGGCGAAGCTGCTCGCACGCGGCTTCCGTGAGGCCTACTATCTCGATGGCGGTATCGAAGCCTGGAAAGCTGCGGGCCTGCCGGTTCATGCCAACCGAAAGGCGCCGCTCGAAATCATGCGCCAGGTGCAGATCACTGCAGGCTTGCTCATCCTGACCGGGGTTACACTTGGTTGGTTCATGAACCCAGCCTTCTATGCGCTCTCCGCGTTTGTCGGCGCTGGCCTCACATTCGCAGGCGCCACAGGATGGTGCGGCATGGCGATGCTCCTGAAAGCGATGCCCTGGAACCGGGCCAGCTTCGGCGCATGAGCCTCCCCGACATCCTTGCGATCTTAAGCGGCAGCGCCGTTGGTTTGATCCTCGCGCTCATCGGAAGCGGCGGTTCGATCCTGGCGACGCCTGCGTTGCTTTACATCGTCGGCGTCACCAATCCACACATCGCGATAGGCACGAGCGCGCTAGCCGTATCAGCCAGTGCGTTTGCCAATTTCATCAATCACTGGCGGCGCGGCAACGTTAAGTGGCGATGCGCCTTCGTGTTTGCCGCTGCTGGCGTGGTCGGCGCCGCATTCGGCGCAGCGATCGGCAAAGCGACCGATCCTGATATTTTGCTCCCTGCCTTCGCAGTGCTGATGATCGCGGTCGGCATCGCTATGCTGATCCCACGCAAGAGTGAAGGCGACGGTGACGTTGTGCTCACGCGCGAGAACGCGCCGAAGCTCTTAGCTTATGGCACAGGCGTCGGTGCGCTCTCCGGCTTCTTCGGTATCGGCGGCGGCTTTCTGATTGTGCCTGGCCTTATCGGCGCCACCGGCATGACGATGCTGCAAGCGGTGGGCTCGTCCCTCTTCAGCGTCGGCGCGTTCGGCGCCACAACGGCCGCCAGCTACGCGCTCGACGGCCTCATCGATTGGCGCATCGCTTTGCTCTTCATTGGCGGCGGTCTGATCGGCGGCGCGGTCGGCGCGGCCTTCGCGTCCCGGTTGGCAAAGCAGCGCGGCGTCTTGCAGCGCGTCTTCGCCATCGTGGTGTTTGCAGTCGCCGCCTACATGCTCTGGCGGAGCCTCGCCGCTTAAGCGCTTGCCGCACCGCCAAGCTCTTGCAATGCTGCGCACATGTTTACTCGCTTCCTGCTCAGCACGCTCGTCGCAATCACCGCATTGACCGGCGCTTACGCCGCCGCTTGCCCGCCGCCGCCACCCGGCCCACCACAAGACGTCGGCGAAAGCGACGAGGCGCACGCCGCCCGCGTCGCCGCCTTCCAAGCCGCACAGGAAGCCCAGCACCAAGCCTGGCTGCATGCTCGGCAAGTGCGAATGTGGGACGAGGCCAACAGCGTCATCATCGCGCGCATTGAACGCGTCCGCCCCGATCGGATCGATTATTGGGGCGACACGCAGCGCGTAACCTTGCGCCCCGTGCGCACCATCAAGGGCCGCCGTTACAGCAACCGCTTCGACCTTCGCTACACCGACGCCACCAGCTGCGGCCCGATGCCAAGCTTCGACGCCATCCAAGGCCAAGTCGGCGAGACCTTCGTAATCTTCATCCAAGGCGGCCGCCCCGGGCAACGCACAGTGCAACAGACCGTGTCTGTCACCGAAGTGACAGACACGCGCATTCAAGCGGCGATCGACGCGCAATAGTCTCGGCTGTTGAAAAAGAGTGGATGGTGCCGCCTAGGTGACTCGAACACCTGACCTACGCATTACGAATGCGCCGCTCTACCAGCTGAGCTAAGGCGGCCCTTGGCCCAGAGCCCTGAAGCTCCGGCGGGAGGGCGGTTTCCTACGCGCGACGGGGCCGGAGGGCAAGCCGCCCGGCCCGCGTTTGGCGCCTACATTCCCGGCCCACCCTTGGCGGCTGGCGATTTTACGAAATCCACCCCGGAGATGGTGCTCTCGAAATCGTGGAGAACCTCGATCGCCTCGTCGGCGTCCATAATCGGGGCGGCCGAGCCCTCCGGGAAGCGGAAGCGCCAGAAGGAATGGATGTGGCGCACGACACCGACAGCCTCGCCCATGGGAATAAAGAGCGAAGGCGCGGTCAGTAGGAAACTACGAAACGCGGTCGGTTGACCTTCAGCGAGCGCTGCGAAGGCCGTGCCGTATTCCAGCAGCGTCTCATCCACGCGCGCCACCGCAAGTCCCATCTTGTCGAGAATGGTGCGGCGCGTCTCCGCGAGTGACCGGCGTTCCTCATTATCGGCGCCGACGATGCGCAAGCCAGCAAAGCGCGGTTTGAAATCGCCAAGTTGCGGACGGACCTCGTCCATCAGCCACTTATAATAGAGGAAGCCCTTCCAAGCGAAGACGCCCTCAACGTATTCGTCACCGGAGAGCCGGAGCGTCATGCGTAGCGGATCGAGCGACTTGGCCGTCTCGTCCGTCATCAGCTTTTCAGCCAGACGCTTGGAAAGATCGCCCGCATCACGTCCGCCAGTCGCGAACGCGAGGCTGACGAGTTGGGCTATTTCCTTGCCGACGAACGCGCGCATACGCGTGAGGTCAGCTTCGGCGATATCGAAATAGCAGCGGGCCGGTTGGATGCCCATGGTGCGCAAGCGCTCGCGCATCAGGAATGGGTCGAACGACGGCAACGAGCTCAGGACGCGCAACAATTCGGCATCGGCCTGGAAATCGTCTTCGGACTCATACAGGCCGACAGCATCGCGCATCAGCTTCTCAAACCGTACCTCGCCGACCATGAAGCTGACGCCACCGAGTTCGAGTTCGGTGGCCGCATAAGGCAGGATCACTTTCGTAGCTGTCGTCAGCGGCCGCGTGAAGAGATCACGCTCGTGCTGACGTACGACATGCTTCAAGATCAGCGCACGATTGAGACGCGGATGACGGAAGAGAGGTCTCTGCTTGTAGTCCTCGGTTTCGCCAAAACGCTCGTATGTCAGCGGCAGATTGAGCACGCGCGCGGTCGATCCGCTGGCGCGTATGAGTGAAAGGTCGCGACGGCCGTCTTTACTGCGCACAGGGAAACACCTCTGCGTGTAGCTATGCCTACAGTGCCGTAAACTTTGGCTTAACCAGCGTTGGTGCGCGGCAGTGCGCGTTCAGGGATCGCATCAAACGGCACGCCGCGCGGCATGGCTTTCAGCACCCAGGCCCAGAAAATGGGCAGCATCAGCGCAATAATGACAAACTTGGTGACGCCCGAGAACGGCAGCGCATCGAGCGGCGTCGGCACGGCAATGAGTGCGAACGCCACTGCGCCCAGCGCCAGCAGTGCAAATAACAATAGGAAGAAGTATCGCTTCGGCGTCTCGCCGATCAGAGCTGTGCCGCTCGGCTTGGCGACCGCGAGCCTGGCGATCGCCGCCCGCACGAATGGCGCGTAGGTCGCAGAGCGGTCTTCAAATCTACCTGCGCTTATATAGTGGGCATTGTCGATGACCAGCTTGCCGCCTTTGCGCGGCTGTAGCTCAAACACATAGCGCCAAGGCTTTAGCCGCGTCGGCTCCTCACACAAACGCACGCTGACAAAGTCCGTCCAGAGATAACGCTTCTCCGCCCCCGACCCGCCGCACGACACAAGCGCATCATCCTCGACCCGCCACTCCCGCTCCGTGCGGGACATCGCATCGCGGCGTCGAAGATAGCTAATGGGAGTCATTGTCAGAACGTTGCCATAAGATGAACGCGCGAGACACTGTTTGGTGCGCAGCGCTGTGAAATCCCGGAAAATGCGCGCTCACGTTTAGGTTTTGGTTACAAACTCGCTCTGCGGGCGTAACGGCTCAGCAACGCATTCATCGTAAACAGCAAGCGCGTCCATCCGTAAGCAGAAGCGAGCGGCGGGAACGTGGGCCGACCGAATGTCGGTTCGATACTGACCAGGATGGTCCACGAATGTCGATTACGAGTCTCTCTGCGGCGCAGATCGGCGCCCTGTCGGTTACGGCCATCCAAGGCCTCGCACCGAGCACAATATCCGCCTTGGCTGCGACGCAGATTGCTGCGATCAGCGCCTCGGGTATTGGCGCCCTCTCCAACACGCAGGTTGGCGCCCTCTCGACAACGCAAATGCGGGCCCTCACGGTCACGCAAGTTCCCAACTTCTCTAGTGAAGTGGTGTTCAGCTCGGCGCAGATGCTCGCGCTCAGCAGCAACCAGCTCAGCGTCATGACCGCGACGCAGATGGAATCGCTCAGCACCACCGCCATCGCCGCCTTGGCCACCACTCAGGTACAGGCGCTCGGCGCCACCAACATCTCAGCGCTGGATGAGACCCAAACCGCAGCGCTCACAACCACCCAAATTGCAGGCCTCAGCACCGCCCAAGTTGCAGCTTTGACCACCACCGACATCGGCGAACTCTCCACCGCCCAAGTCCGCGCCTTCACCCAAACTCAGATTTCGCGTCTCACCACGGAAGCCTTCTCAGCGTTCGACGCCACCCAAGCCGCAGCACTGACCGTCACCCAACTCAAGGGCCTGACCGTCACCCAGACGGGCGCTCTTACCGGCGATGACGTCGCCGAGTTCACCGCCACCCAAATCGCTTCATTCTCGACCAGCCAAATCCGCGCCATCAGCGAAACCAACATGGCGTCGCTGACCGAAACGCAAGTCGGCGCGCTCACCAATACACAACTGCAATCGATCACCGCGACCAACCTGGCCGCGCTCGCCGACACTCAGATCGCCGCTTTGAGCGCGACTAAGGTTGCGGCACTCACCACCGCACAAATCTCCGGCCTTGCAGCTGCCGATTTCGCCGAATTCACCACCACACAACTGGCGGGCATGGCGACGACGCAACTCCGCTCACTCAGCGCAACGTCGATGAGCGCGCTTGCCGAAACGCAAGTTGCGGCCTTCACCAGCGGCCAAATCCAAGCCCTGTCGACCACCGCCCTGATCGGCCTCGGCGACACGCAACTGGGCGCGCTCACGTCCACTCAAATTGGCGCACTCTCCACGTCGCAAGTCCGCTCGCTGAACGCCACCAACATTGGCGCGCTCTCCGAAGCGCAGGTCGCAGCGCTCGGCACGAGCCAGCTGCAACAATTGTCCAACACCGCGCTTTCGGCGCTGAGCGACACGCAAGTCGCTGCCTTGGCCGTCACGCAAGTCGCTGCTCTGAAATCGAACCAACTCTCCGCCCTCAGCGCCGGCGACATGGCTGAGTTCACGACCACACAAATCGCCGGCATGACCACGACGCAATTGCGCGGCGTTTCGGCTACGAACATCGCAGCTTTGGCAGACACCCAGATCGCATCGCTTACCGCGACGCAGATCAGCAATCTCTCGACCAGCCAGATCGCGGCTTTCGACGCCACGCAGATCGGCTCGTTCTCGACCACGCAAATCGGCGCGCTGACGACCTCACAAATCCGTGGCTTCAACGCCACGACGATTGAATCTCTGGCTGATACGCAAGTTGCGGCCTTTGGCGCTGGCCAGATTGCCGCACTGTCTTCGAGCAGCCTCGGCGCATTCAACGAAACTCAGATTGGCGCGCTCTCGACCACGCAAATCGGCGCCCTGGTCCGCTCACAAATCGCGGCGCTCAGTGAAACGACGTTCGCAGCACTCTCGGCTGACCAAGCCGCCGCCCTCAATGTGACCCAATTGCGCTCGCTGACGGCGACACAAATGGCGGCGCTCGATGCGGAAGACCTGGCAGAGTTCACCACCACGCAGCTGACGCAACTCGCTACGTCGCAACTTGCCGCCCTCGCCACGACCGCGATGAGCAGCTTGACGGAAACCCAAGTCGCAGCGTTCAGCGCGTCGCAAATCTCAAGCTTGCGCGCCAGCGCTTTGACTGCGCTTGCAGACACACAGCTCTCGGCTCTCACCAGCACCCAGATCACGGCGCTGACCACCGCCCAAGTGGCGAGCCTCAACGCTACCAACATGAGCGCTCTCACCGAGACACAAGTCGGTGGCTTCTCAGCGTCTCAAGTTGCAGCGCTCAGCGTGACCGCTCTGTCGGCGCTTGAAGCCGATCAGTTCGCGGCGATCAACGCCACCAATGTCCGCGCCCTGACTGCAACGCAAATTGGCGCGCTCGACGCCGACGACATGGGCGAAGTCACGGCCACCCAGATCACGGCGATGACGACCACGCAAGTCCGCGCGTTCAACGCCACCAATGTCGGCGCACTGAACGAGACGCAGATTGCTGCCTTCTCCACCGCGCAAGTGCAGGCGCTAACGACGACGAATCTGGCGTCCATGGCGGATACTCAGATCGCCGCCTTCGCCAACACCCAGATCGCTGCATTGGCCACGAGCCAGGTGCAAGGCCTTGCCGCAAGTAATGTCCAAGCGCTAACGACTGGTCAGATCGGCGCGCTTACCGGCACGCAGCTGGCCTCGTTGACCACCGGAAACGTCCGCGCACTCGCCGACACGCAGATGCAGGCGCTTTCAACGGCGCAAGTCCGCGCCTTCGCTTCGACGCAAATCGCGGCGCTCGAAACGACCGACATCGCTGAACTGACCGAAACGCAGGTTGCCGCGCTCCAAACCACGCAAATCCAAGCGCTGACCGCCACCAACTTCGCCGCTCTCGCCGATACGCAAGTCAGCGCGCTGACGACAACACAGCTGGGCGCAGCTTCGACCGCCCAAATCGCATCTTTGACCGAGCAACAAGTCGGCGCGCTCACGGCCACGCAGATCGCCAACCTTTCGACCGCGCAAGTCCGCGCCTTCGACGCCACCAATATGTCGGCGCTCGAAGCCGATCAAATGGCGGCGCTGACCGCAACGCAGATTGCAAGCCTCACGAATACGCAGATCGCCGCACTCGAATCGACCGATGTCGGCGAACTGACGACCACGCAGATCGCCGCTCTTTCGGTCGCACAAGTCCGTGCGCTTGGTGAGACCACGATCGGCGACATGGCAGAAACGCAAGTCGCCGCCTTCACGGCGACGCAAATGGCCGCGTTCTCGAACACGAACCTGGCAGCGCTCAGCGAGGCACAATCAGCAGCGTTGACCGCGACGCAGATCGGCGCGCTCTCCGCCTCGCAAATCCGCGCCATCTCCGAGACCAACATCGCCAATCTCGATGCGACCCAAGTCGCGGCGCTCAACACCACACAGATGCGCGCGCTGACCACCGACCAGATCGGCGCCCTCACCTCCGGTGACGTGGCAGAGTTCTCGGCCGCACAACTGGCCTCGCTTTACACAACGCAAGTCTCCGCCTTGACCGCAACAAGCGTCGCATCGCTCAACGAGACCCAAGTCGCCGCCTTCGCGTCCACGCAGATTGCACGCTTCGCCACCGAGACGTTGGCGGCGCTGGAAGCAACACAAGTGGCAGCGCTCACCGCGACGCAAGTGCGCGGCCTCACCGCAACGCAGATCACCTCGCTCGATGCGGATGATGTCGCAGAGTTCACGGCAACCCAGTTCGGCGCGCTGAACCGCTCACAAGTGCAAGCGCTGACCGCAACCAACATGGCTTCGCTCGATGGCACGCAAGTCGCCTCGTTCAGCGCCAGCCAAATCCAAGCCTTCCTGGCCGAGACGCTGTCTGCACTCGATGGCGCACAGACCGGCGCGCTGACCGCTACGCAATTGGCCGCGATCACGTCCACGCAAGCCGCTGGTCTTGACGCCACCGACATTGGCGAACTTTCGGCCACACAGATCGCAGCTTTCGGCGCGACGCAGCTCTCGAACCTCAGCACCGAAGCCGCGTCAGCACTCGACGCAGCGCAGATCGCAGCACTCAACGCAACGCAAGTGCGCTCGTTCTCGGTGACGCAGCTCGGTGACCTCAGCGCGACCGATGTCGCAGAGTTCGCCGTCACTCAGCTGGCCGCGCTCAGCACCACGCAAGTGCGCGCGTTCACCGAAACCAACATGGCCGAACTGGCCGACACACAGATCGCAGCCTTCACCACGAGCCAAATCCAGGCGCTCTCCACGGGCAATCTGACGGCCTTCGCCGACAGCCAAATCGCTGCACTGACGAACACGCAAGTCGCCGCGCTGACCACCAGCCAGGTGCAAGCGCTGACTGAAACCAACGTCGCAGCGCTGACCGAAACTCAAGCTGGCGCGCTCACTGCAACGCAGATCGCGAACCTCTCCACCGACGCGTTCTCAGCGCTTGAAGCGTCACACATCGCAGCACTGAACGCGACGCAGATCCGCGCCGTGACCGCAACGCAGCTCGCGGCGATCGACGAAACCGACATCGCCGAGTTCGTAGAAACCCAAGTCGCCGCCTTCACCACCACGCAGGTGCAAGCGCTGAACGCGACCAACTTCGCCGCCCTCGCCGACACGCAAGTCGCAGCACTCACAGCTGGCCAAATCCAAGCGGTGTCATCCACCAACATCGCGGCGATGACTGAAACGCAGACCGCCGCCCTGACCACGACGCAGATCGCGGCCATGACCACGGCCCAAGTTCGCGCCATCAGTGACGACAATCTCGGCGCTCTCGATGCAACGCAAGTCGGCGCGCTGACGACGGCGCAAGTTGCAGCACTCTCCACTGGCCAGCTGCAATCGCTCGAAGCTGGCGACGTAGCAGAATTCGCGACCACGCAAGTCGCCGCCTTCACCACAACGCAGGTTCAAGGGCTCTCGGAAGACAACGTCACGAGCCTCGCCGAAACCCAAGTCGCTGCTTTGACCACGAGCCAAATCCAGGCGCTCTCGGCCACGAACTTCGCGGCGCTCGGCGAGACGCAAGTCGCCGCCCTCTCGATGGCGCAGATTGCCGCCATGTCGATCACGCAAATCGGCGGCCTGGCTGAGGAGGACATGGCCGAGTTCGCTGACACGCAAGTTGCGTCCTTCACCGCGACGCAATTGTCAGCGATGTCGGCCACAAACTTCGCCGCCCTCTCCGAGACCCAGCTGGCGTCACTGACGACCGCCCAACTCGGCTCGATCAACGCGACCAAGATCGCAGCGCTGAACGAGACTCAATCGGCAGCCTTCACGGCCACGCAAGTCGGCGCCTTCTCAACCTCGCAATTGCGCGCCTTCTCGAACGAGAACCTCGCAGCCTTCGACGCCACTCAGGTTGCAGCGCTCGACGACACGCAAATCCGCGGCTTGACGGGCACGCAGATCGCATCGCTGGAAGCGGCGGACTTCGCCGAGTTCAGCGCTGGCCAGATCGCCGCGTTCAACACGACGCAGATCCAAGCCCTGGGCGACACCAACATCGCCGCCCTCGCCGACACCCAAGTTGCCGCACTCACGGCAACCCAGATCAAGGCGCTCTCGACCGACAACGTCGCAGCCTTCGCCGACAGCCAAGTCGCAGCACTCACCGCATCGCAAATCGCGGCGCTGACGACGACGCAAATCGCTGCGCTCGAAACGTCCGATATGGCCGAGTTCAGCGCAACGCAAGTCTCGCAATTCTCGGCGACCCAGATCAAAGCAATCGATGCGACCAACCTTGCTTCGCTCAATGACGAGCAAGTGCAAGCGCTGACCGCCACCCAATTGCAGGCGATCTCAACCACTAACATCGCAGCACTGACTGAAACGCAGTCCGCAGCCCTGGCGCAGACGCAAGTCGCCGCCTTCTCCGCCTCGCAGATCGCAGCGTTCACTGAGACCAACCTCTCGGCGCTTGACGCTGATCAGGTCGGCGCGCTGACCACGACGCAAGTCAAAGCGATCACGGCAACCCAGATCGGCGCCCTCGCCGCCGCCGACGTAGCCGAGTTCACCGAGACGCAAATCACCGCACTCGTCACATCGCAACTGCAAGCGTTGACGGCGACGAACATTGCTTCGCTGTCGGATACGCAGGTGGCCGCTATGTCGAGCACGCAGCTCTCCAAGATCGGGACCGAAACTTTCAAGGCCTTCGAAGCGACGCAACTTGCAGCCCTGAACGAAACCCAAGTCCGGTCGCTGACCGCCACCCAAATCGGCGCTCTGGAGTCCACCGATATCGCCGAGTTCGACTCGACGCAGATCGGCGCGATGACGGCGACGCAGATCCAAGCCTGGTCGGCGACGGTGATCGAAGAACTGCAAGCCGCCCAAATCGAAGCGCTCACGGTCACGCAAATCCCGGCGCTGACGATCACGCAGCTCGACAGCCTCTCGACCACGAGCATCGGCGCCTTCAACCAGACCCAGCTCTACGCCTTCACGTCGACGCAAGTCGCCAGCCTCGAAGGCGAGCAGATCGAGGCCTATCTCGCGGCGGCCTAACGGCTGCCGCTTGGAGGGCTGGAGCATTAAGGCTTCGGCAACACAAATCACCCGAGCCTCGCGCCCGCGCGGGACGCCCCTGCGCGTATCGGGGCATCCATGGCCGACAACGACGTTCTGGCGGCGCTGCAGAAGATCACATCTGGCGGCCTGACGCTGCAAGAGCTGATCGCGGCCGCGCAATCGGCGACGAATGCCGGCCAGCCCGATCATGCGCGGCAACTCTATCAAGTCTGGATCGCGATCAACGCCGAGAATCCGCTCGTCTTCATCGCGCACTTCAACTGCTCGACCTTGCAGCAGCAACTCGGTGACGCCGCCGGCGCGGAAGCCTCTTTGCGCGCAGCGCTCGTGCGCAATCCGGACTTCGCACCCGCGCATGTGAACCTCGGCAGCGCACTGGAGAGACGCGGCGTTGCGGCGGAAGCCGTCGAGCAGTGGAAGACGGGCCTCGAACGCCTCAGCGCGGTTACCGGCGATGCGATCGAGTATAAGCTCACGCTGCTGAAGCAGATCAGCCGCGTGATGAGCGACAACCAGCAGCACGAAGGCGCCGAAGCGGCGCTGACGCAGGCGCTCGAACTCAATCCGACACAACGCGAAATGCTAGAGCAGTTCGCCGCCGCACGGCTGGCGCAGTGCAAATGGCCGAACGCCGCCGTGCCGCCGAAGATCGGCCGCCGCGCTTACCTCAGCAACTTCCACCCCCTCTCCGCATGCGCCTACGCAGACGATCCGCTGTACCAGCTCGGCTTGGCCGATCGCTACGTACAAGCGCTCACGGAGGGCGACATCTCCGCCGCCAATGATCGCCGCAATGCACCGATCCAAGCCGGACGACGCTTGCGCATTGGCTATGTCTCCTCAGACCTGCGCGCGCACGCTGTTGGCTATCTCATGGCCAATTTGTTCGAAGCGCATGATCGAGCCGCCATCGAGATTTTCGTTTATTATTGCGGCATTCCCGCCGACGACGAGATCAACCGCCGCATCAAAGGCGATGTCGAACATTGGACCGACATCCGTTCGCTGACCGACGATGAAGCCGCGGCGATCATCGCCAAGGACGGCATTGATATTCTCGTCGATGTGAACGGCCACACGCGTGAAGCGCGGCTTGGCGTGTTCGCGCGACGGCCTGCGCCGATCATCGTGAACTGGCTGGGCTATCCCGGCACGATGGGCAGCGTGTTCCATCACTACATCATCGCCGACGAGTCAGTGATCCCGCCGGATCACGAGCAATACTATTCCGAGCGCGTGTTGCGCCTGCCCTGCTATCAGCCAAACGACCGCAAGCGCGTCGTGCATCCGCAGACGCCGTCACGCGCTGAAGCTGGCTTGCCCGACGATGCGTTCGTGTTCTGCTGCTTCAACGCTGCGCACAAGATCACGCGCTTTTCGTTCGAGCGCTGGATGGAGATCATGCGCCAGACGCCGGACAGCGTGCTCTGGCTGCTCGACTATAACGGCGAGACCAACAAGCGCATCCGCGCCGCCGCCGCTGAGCGTGGCGTCGCGGCCGAGCGCATCTTCTTTGCGAAGAAAATCGCCAATCCGCATCATCTCGCACGCTACCCGCTGGCCGATCTTTTTCTCGATACGATCCCATACGGCGCGCACACAACGGCGTCGGACGCGCTCTGGATGGGCGTGCCTGTGCTGACGCTGCCAGGACGCAGCTTTGCCTCGCGCGTGTGCGGCTCGCTTGTTCGCTCAGCCGGTGCGCCCGAGCTTATCTGCGAGACGCCAGAACACTTCGTACAGCGCGCGGTCCAACTCGCGACCACAGATCGCTTAAGCCTTGCAAGCATCCGCGAGCGCATCATTGCCGGCCGCGATACGTGCACGTTGTTCGACATTGAAGGTCTCGCACGCAATCTCGAGCGCCTCTACGCGCAGATGGCCTCCGAGTATTCGGCCGGGCAGATGCCGCAGCCGAACCTCGCCAATCTCTCGGCCTATCTCGAAATCGGCGCCCGCTTTGATCACGACGCCGCTGAGATCGGGCTGATGGCCGACTATCACACCCATTATCGCGCAGAACTCGCGAAACTTGACGCGCGCCGTCCGCTGATTGCCGACGGCCGCTTGTGGCCTTTGCCGGCCGACGCCGACGCAATCAGCCGCGCCGCTTAAAGGACCGCCCCAGTGCAAGATCCACGTAGAATTCTCGTCACCGGCGGCTCAGGCTTTCTTGGCTCGCACCTGTGCGATCGTTTGCTGGCGCGCGGCGATGAAGTTGTCGTCGCGGACAATCTCTTCACCGGTCGCCGCCGCAACATCGAGCATCTCATCGGTCACAAGCGTTTCGAGTTCATGCGACACGACGTGACGTTCCCGCTCTATGTTGAAGTCGACGAGATTTACAATCTCGCCTGCCCGGCTTCGCCGATCCACTATCAGCACGATCCGGTGCAGACGACGAAGACCAGCGTGCATGGCGCCATCAACATGCTCGGCCTCGCCAAACGGCTGAAGGCGCGAATTTTTCAGGCGTCAACGTCGGAAGTGTATGGCGATCCGGCGATGCATCCGCAGCGCGAGGAATATTGGGGCAACGTCAACCCGATCGGCATCCGCTCTTGCTATGACGAAGGCAAACGCTGCGCCGAGACGCTGTTCTTCGACTATCACCGCCAGCATAATTTGCAGATCAAGGTCGCGCGCATCTTCAACACCTACGGCCCGCGCATGCATCCGAATGACGGGCGCGTTGTGTCGAACTTCATCGTGCAAGCGCTGAAGGGCGAGGACATCACGATCTTCGGCGACGGCGCGCAGACGCGTTCTTTCTGCTATGTCGACGATCTGATCGACGGCTTCTTGAAGCTGATGGATTCACCGCCGGAGGTCACCGGCCCGATCAATCTCGGCAATCCAAACGAGTTTCGCATCATTGAACTCGCCCAAGCCGTGATCGACCTCACCGGCTCACGCTCCAAGATCGTCGCGCGCCCCCTACCGCACGACGATCCGCGCCAACGCCAGCCGGACATCAGCAAGGCGAAAGAATTGCTCGATTGGACGCCGACGATTCAATTGAACGAAGGCCTGAAGAAGACGATCGCGTACTTCGACGAGCTGCTGCGCGATGCGCCGGTTGCGCCTGCTGGTGAAACGGTGCGTGATCTGCAAGCACGCGTCGCAGGCGCGCGCGGCTAAGCGCGCTCGTTGATCCGCTTCGACGGCCAACCAACCCGCACGAGCAAACCATCCGGCCCAGCAATCCCGACTTCATAGATGCCCCACTCGCGGTGTCGCAGCACGCCGCCAGGTCGAATGATCAAGTCATCGACGCGCGCGGCGATTTCATCAACGTGCGGCGTTCGGATGAAAACGCCGAACGGATTGTGGTCCGCCGGCACGCGCCAAGGGCCGCCGCCCGCTTGCGTGAGATGAACCTCACAATCCCAGCCGGTCATGATGATGTATTGCGCATCGCCGCCTGTGCGGCTGAAGCCTAGGCGCTCCCAGAACGGGATCGCTGCCTGCAAATCATTGCTCGGCACAATGGCAAAGGCGCCGACGGAAGGAAGCTCAGACATCGGATCAGTCTCCGCAGGCGCACCCAAGGCGATACCATCTGCATCAGACGTGCAGCGCCTTTTAGAGCTGATCCAAGCGAACGCCTAGAGCCTCCGGCCCCGCTCGATTCCCCAGCCTCACTCCGTCGTCGTCGTCGAGGTATCAACCGCGTCATAGCTGCTGGACGTATCGATCGTCGTGTCGACCGTTGCGGTCGCATCGAACGTGGACGACGTGTCCACCGTCTGATCCGCATAGGTCCCGCCTTGATCCGCCGCCGCGCCGTAATCAGCCGCGACCGTTGCGCTATCCGCTGCGCTATCGGCGTAGATTTCAGCTGTCTCAAGATCGCCTTCAGCTGCATATGCTGCGGCGCTATCGGCGTTCGAGTCAGCGATCTCTTGGTGATAATCGGCGTTCTCTAAGTTGGCCTGATCAGCTTGCGCCTCATAGATTTCCGCTTCGGCGACATCGCCACCGTGATCTTTCACTTCCTCCATCGCATACTCTGCCTTGGACGCGAGCTCTTCGGCCTTGTCCCAATCGCCAGCTTCGACGGCTTTCGCTTGCTCGGCTTGATAGAGCTCTGCCTCCTCACGTTTCTCTTCCGCGATCTGCGAGTCGAGGAACATGCTGTCTGTGTTGAAATCGAGCGATAGATCGCCCTTGTCAGCCGCGACTTGCAGCTGGTTCAACATCGTCGCCTGCTCGGCATCCGACATCCCCGCCATGTCGATCTGCAATTGCTGACCGGTTTCCGTTTGCCAGAAATCGTCAAGCGTCAGTGGATCGGCCATTTCACTTCCCTCTTCTACTACTCGCCGCCATCATCAGTTTGATCGACAGCTTCTTCGTCACTCGTCTCATTGGCTTCAGCGACGGCGATCACCACGCCGATTGCGATCGCCAGATCGACAGCCTCACGCGTGCTTTGCTCGCGCTCTGCAATCATCTCTTCGTCCGACTTGCCGTCATGCGCGCGCTCTTGGTCGAAGGTGGACGCAAGCGCCGCATCGCGCTTGCGCTTCTCGTCATCGTCTTCTTCAACGTCGATCACGGGCGCTGCGCTCTCTTGCTCGACGCTGACATCGAACGCTGGCGCTTCTTCGTCGTTGCTGTTGGTCCCGCCGCTCATTCTGAGACCTGCTCAGGCTTTGGCGGCTTCGGTTGTTTCGGCGTGATCTTCAGCACCTTGCCGCACTCCGCATTCGGGCAGCGCACATTGACCGGTTTGTCGCCCGCGAGCAGCGCCTTTGGCACGCGCATGACGGCGTCGCACGACACGCATGTCAGGCGCTCCATCGGCTCTTGTGGCGCCTTTGGTTTCGCCGTGGTCGGAGCTTGTGCAGGCGCGGCTTGAACCGTCTGTGGCACAGGCCGCGGCGCCCAGTGTTCGATCACACGACGGCACGACTGATAGCTGTCGCTTTCAAAAAACTCGCGCGCGAGCTTCAGGCGGCGCGCAGCATAAGGCGTCGAGGTCATTGCAAACTCCGACGCCTGCATCGCAGCGTCGTCGGACGCGTCTTCTTGCGCGCGCCATGAGTCCGCATCGATACGCGCCGCCAGTGGGAATGAATGCAACGTCCACTGCAGCGTCACGCGACGCGCCACTTCGATGTCACCCACCGCCAGCAATCCCGCGCGGTCCGCGGTAATCGCCGAATGGCGCTGCCACGCCATCAAAGGCGCGTTGATGCCGCTCTCGATCATCTTCGACGGCGAGAGAAAACTCAGCACGCCGCTCGACATCAGCGATCGGTTGCCGGGTTGGCGCCCTGCCAACAGATTGACGACCGTATTCCAAAGCGCGTGACCAGCGCGCGCGTGACCCATTTCGCGCGCCAGCAGATACAAGAGATCGTCACCGCGAAAGTTCGTCAGCACGCTGCCAACGGCGATGAACGACGACGTCTGCGACCCCATCGTCACGGCGTCCCACATCTGCTGACCGGAAATATAAATCTCCGGCAAATGCGTGAGTCCAACAATGCGCGCGGCTTTGATCGCGAGCGCAAAGATATCCGGCATTTGCCGCTCAGACAGCCGCACGCCGTTGACCGCCGCCTCGAACCACGGACGACCAACGGTTTCCGAAATCGAATGCGCAGCAGCGTTCAGCGGTGCGATGCCGGAAAGCGTGTTCATCGCGTCGGCGTCGAGACGCCAGAGAAACGCCTCGACCGGCAAGCTGTAGCCAGGCCCGAGCGGCCGCAGCCAACGACAGCTCGCGCAATAGACGCGCTCCGCGGGCAGACGCGAACCATCGCCGCCGCACGTCTGACAGCCAAACGCGTGCATTTGCGTCGGTGCGTATGCGGGCGCACTCGTCGGCGTTCCGCACTGGGTGCAAAAGCGCGCGTTGGCGTCGACCTGCGCACCACAGTGCGGGCATGATGATGCAAGAGCTGCTAGCATCGGTCAGATCCGCGACAGCAGCTCTTTTTTCTTCGCTTCGAACTCCTCTGGCGTAATGGCGCCAGCGTCACGCAGTGAAGCGACTTGCTTGATCTGTTCGACAATCGCCGCCGCTTGCGCCTGTGTGGGCGCAACTTGCATCGGCGCTGGCGTTGCGGGTGTTGGCGTTGCAGGTGGAGGCGGCGAGTACGCCGGCGCCACAGGCGCAGCACTAGCGGCGCCATAAGCCGGCGGTGGCGGCGCAGCAGCAGCAGCAGGCGCCCCGCCTTGCAGCACACGCATCAGATCGTTCAGCGCTTTCTCCGGGATCGCACTGGAAACATTCCAGGCCGTGATCGCCAGAAAACCAATGATCAGGATCAGCGCGAAAGTCGCGAAGTAATAATTGAACATGGCCGCGATGACGACGCTGCCAACTTGGAGCGCCAACAACGGCAACGCACTGCCCCACTGAATCTTCAACGCGATGCGCGCCGTGCTCTGCGACGGGCCAGTCGGCATCACCTGCAGGTCGCCGTCATATTTGAGCGTGGTGCCCGCCGTTGACCAAGTGCTCTTGCGCGTCAGTACGAACTTCGCGCCCTGCGGCGGCTGCTGCCACGTGATCTCCGCACTCTCGGCGCCGAGCGCTTGCATCGCGCGCGCGAAAATTTCATGCGGCGCGCCGTTCAACGTCGCCTGCTTCGACGCGCCGCCGCTCGCGCCAGCCGCGCGCATCACTTGCGGCATCTGCGGCATCGGTGGCGGCATTTGCGGAGCGGTCGCAGCGCCCGCCATGGCGACCGCAGGCCGCCCGCACACAGCACAAAACTTTGCGTCGGCGGCAAGCGCCGTCCCGCATCCAGCACACGCACCCATCGTCGAAGCCCCTCCACAGGCTTGGTCCTGACGTCAGTCGCGCGGCGAAACACCGAGGACGAACGGGAACCAATGGAGAAGGCGTCAGAGCGCCGGGAAATGGGTCAGAGACCCCGCGCCGCTGGCGCACCCAAAGGGATTCGAACCCCTGACCTCTGCCTTCGGAGGGCAGCGCTCTATCCAGCTGAGCTATGGGTGCTCTGGCGTTGCGGCGACCGACCGCGCGGCGGGCGACACCTCTAACCGAGCTTCGCGGCGAAAGCGAGAGTGTGGGGGGCGTGGATTTCGGCTCTCGGGAGGTTGGAGCGCGGGGCTCCGCCCCGCATGCTACTGGACACGGGCGCCCCTGCACTCAAGATGGGGCGTCCATGCGCACCGTCCTCTTCGCCCTCCTCACCCTCGCCACATCCGCTCTCGCCTCGTGCACACCGCCGCGCCAGGGCGAGCCGGCGCTTTGGCGCATTGCCGACGCCGACAGCGAGATATGGCTGTTCGGATCGGTGCACGTGCTGCCGCGCGGCGTGCAATGGCTGAACCCGCGCATCCTCTCCGCGCTCGAAAGCTCTGACGAGTTCGTCACCGAGACGGATGTCGAAGCAGCGGACTTCTCGGCGCTGGCGCTGCGCTACGGCACGCTGCCTGAAGGCGAAACGCTCAGCACGCGGCTGTCGGCAGAAGATCGCACGCGCCTACAAGACGTCGTACGCGAAACAGGACTCGACGCCACAGCGCTCGATCGTCTGCGGCCGTGGTTCGCTGCATTGCAGATCACCTACGCCTACGCCACGCGCCAAGGCCATTCGAGCGATCAAGGCGTCGAGACCGTGCTCAGCGCCCGAGCGCGTGCGAAAAACATCCGCTTCGGCTATCTCGAAACGCCCGAACAGCAAATCCGCGTCCTCGCCGATCTCGCGCCAGCAGACGAAGCACACTTTCTCTCCGTCACGCTGCGCCAGATCGCCGAAGGCGGAGAGGCCCTAAGTTCACTCGACGAGCCCTGGGCGCGCGGCGATCTGGAAACCCTCTCGCGCGAACTCGATCGCCAATGGGCCGAGGCCGGCCCCGCCATCCACGATGCCCTCATCGTCCGCCGCAACCGCGCCTGGGCCGACACGATCGCCGCACGCCTAGAAGGCTCGGGCAGCGCCTTCATCACCGTCGGCGCAGCGCACCTCGTTGGCGACGAGAACGTCGTCCAATTGCTGCGCGAACGCGGCGTCGTGGTGGAAGGGCCTTAGAGTTTAGCCTTGCGGCGGGCGCACGACGCGGCCTTCGAGATTGGCGCGCACTTCGCGGGCATCGAATGCATCTGGATCGTTGGCCGGCTTCGGACCATTGAACATCGCGATCTCCGCGACGGCTTCGTAGCGCGTCACTTCGCGATAGCTTGACGGCTCGTCCCAGAATGGATCGTAGAACGGGCTCCAGCCACGGCGCGGTGAGAAGTACCAATAGTCGAACGCCATCCGCGGACGATATCCCGAGCCTTGAAGGCGCGTTCGCTCTTCAGTGTCACGGTCCGCGACAATGAAATAATCGAAGCCGCCTTCTGTCGTGAGTTCAGCGGCGCGATAGAGCAAATAGGTTTCAACCGTTTCGCGATCGGTGAGCGTGTTGCCACGGAAGGTGATCCGTACGCGGTTGTTCTCGATCCGCTGTTCCTGAAAGCCGTACGCGGTCGTCGCGGCCGGTTGATAGGGTGTGGCGGTTGCGCAGGCGGTAAGCAGCCCCGCAGCAACGGCAAGTACAAGCATGCGCATGAGTTCGCGTCTCCGTCTTCAACTCCGCCCGCATTGATCATGTAGGGCGGCGCGGCGGCGCGCCAATCGCAAACTAGTGATGCAGCATGAAGTCCGCTCTGTTTACCCGGCCGGGCGCCAGAGTTTCGCCAGTCGCCAACTGGACCGAATGGATCACGGCGTCGATCTCGGCGCGCCAGAAGTTCAGGAACTTGTGGATGCGCGGATATTGCGGGGCGAGGTCGAGCGTCTGCCAGACGAAGCTTTGCAGAAGCGTCGGGTGGTCGGGCATGTAATAGATCACCTCCGCCGTGGCCAAGCGCCAGCCCTGCAACCGTAAAGCCAGTTCGTTCGACTCCATGTGATCTCATGCCTCCGGCAAGTAGAACGCGCGCTGTGCGTTCTGTTTCCCAAGCAACATGAGGCTGAGGCAGGCGCCATTACCAAGTCAATACTGAGCGCCAGCTAGCAGTCGCGCGAGCGCGCTGCTAACGCGCCAACGTTTGCAAAGAATTGTACGCGGCATCAAATGCTTGCGTGGCGGGCAAGCGCAGAGCTGATCAAGTATTCGCGCAGCGCGCGTGCAAATAAATCAGTCACTTCAATCCAATCATCGCCACCGCGATGAGCAGAAGCCCACCACGCGACGCGCGCTCTCGCTCTGGGCTTAGGAACTATGCCGAAAACTCGACAACGCTAGCGCCCTCGTCATCAAGCATACGCAAGACCGAAAGTTGCGCGACGGCGAGGCTGTCGAACAGTTCGCTCTCCGTGACCTTATCGGCAACCTGCAATGTATCCGCACTGATGCGCGCCGCTTCGATCAGCGCATGAAGCGCTCGCAGTTTGGCAATGGTTTCGGCAGAGCGCACATCTCTCTGCGTTGACGTCGTAAAGCTAGACATATGATGGTTTCCCCCTCATCGGCTGCGCGCGCGCAATGCACACGCCGCCCTTCCTCAGCAAAATCAGTGTTCGTGTCGGCAAAGCAGGCATCAGCAACGACGCTGCAACGCACGCCCGCCTCTTCAAGGCTCGCCGCCGTCGCGCGCGCCAGCTGCGCGTCGCCAATCACGCGCAAGCAATCGACCCGCGCCGCGATGTGCTCTGCATCGTGCGGGCTCAGCGCCGATGCAAAGACCGGCTCGTTCGCCCGCGGCTCAAGCCCGGGCAGCGCGCCATACTCAAGCGCCTGGTCGCGCGGCTCGGAGACATAAAGATGGAAGACCGGCAAACCAGCCGCGCGAAAACGCCGGAGCTCTCGCGCCGCATAATCCAGCACCGCCGCTCTTTCGCGGACGCCAGCGACATGCTCGCGCCGGAGATTCAGGCACAAAAGCCCGGTTGGGATCGTCAACTCTGCCAAATTCACGCGCTCCCCCTTTCATGGTTCAATCCACGAGGGGTAAGGTGGCCGAGGCTGAAGGATCGCGCTTGCGCAAAGAACGGGCTAGGGCATTGCAAGAATCGAAGCACCGCGACGAGCGCCCCAGCGCGCGCCTCAACTGGGATGACGTGCGCGTCTTCAAGGCGGTGGCGGCGGCCGGCAGCATCAACAAAGCTGCGGCGGACCTCATGCTTACGCCTGCGAGCGTCAGCCGTCACATTAAAGATCTGGAACAGCGCCTGGACGTGCGCGTGTTCGATCGCACCAAAACCGGCGTCACGCTCACGGACGCCGGCGCCGATCTGCTCGACCGCGCCCATTCCATGCAACGCATGGCCGACGAGATCGAAAGCTCCGTCCGCAGTCGCGATCGCCGCGACGAAGGCAACGTGACGATCGCCGCGCCCGATGGCTTGGGCGCCTTGTGGCTGGCGCCGCGCGTCAGCGATTTTCTGAGCCGCAACCCGCGCATCCAGCTTTCGCTCGATTGCCGCGTCGGGCCGCTGCGCGAGTCCGATATCCGCGCCGACATCACCCTCTGCGCCGATGCAAGCCAGGCGCAAATCGGCGACGACACCAGCCAGATCGCGACAATGCATTATGTGTTTCTCGCAGCGCCGTCTTATCTGGAAACCTATGGCACGCCGAAATCGATGCCGAGCGCCGTCGGCGAACACCGCACGCTGAAACAGACCGGCCAGATCTTTCAGCGCGACACCTGGGGCAACCGCGCCATCGCCATCGAAATGCTCGCGCAATTTGCGTTCGAGTCCAATTCCAGCTCAGCCGTCGTCGCGGCCCTACGCGGCGGCGCAGGTGTGGCGACAGCACCGACGTATCTACTCACCTCCGCCCCCGAACTCGTCATCGTCGGCGAAGAACGCAGCGTGCCGATCAAACTCTGGATGATCATCCGCAAAGAAGCGCGCGACACCGCCCGCGTCGTGCGCGTGGTCGAATGGCTGAAAACGATCTTCGACGGCAAAACCAATCCCTGGTTCCGCGAAGAATACGTCTCCCCAGCGGAGTTCAACGAACCCCCAGAAGATGAGTCCGCGAAGCCCCCAGCGAAACGGCGCCGGGGCTGATTGGTGACGCAATCGATCGACGCATTCATTGAGAAGTGGGCCAAGAGCGGCGGCGCCGAGCGGGCGAACTATGCCGGCTTTCTCTATGAGCTGTGCGACCAGCTTGGCGTCGAGCGCCCCGACGTGTCCACGAGCGAGCGGCCCGGCGATTATGCGCTAGAGCGCCCGGTGCGACCGCGTGAGAGTGCGGATACGGCAGCACCAAAGCGCATCGATCTTTACAAGCGCGATGCGTTCATTCTGGAGGCCAAGCAATCGCGGCTGCCGGACGCGAAGAATGCACTCCCCGGCCAGCTCAGCTTGCTCAAAGACGAAACGCCGCGCGGATCGCGGACGGCGGTGCGTGGCTGGGACGTGATGATGCGCAACGCGCGCAAGCAGGCGGAAGGCTACGTCTTTCTGCTCGATACCGAGCACAAGGCGCCGCCTTTCGTGATCGTTTGCGATGTCGGCCATTGCTTTGAGCTGTACGCCGACTTCACCGGCACTGGCCGCGCCTACACGCAATTCCCCGACCGCAACGGCTATCGCATTTTTCTGGAAGACCTGCGCGACGCGAAATGGCGCGATCTGCTGAAGGCGATCTGGACTGACGCGCACGGTCTCGACCCGGCGAAGAAAGCGGTGCGCGTTACGCGTGAGATCGCTGCGCGCCTCGCGGCTGTCAGCAAGGCGCTGGAGGAGCGTAAGAACAACGCCGAGGACGTGGCGCACTTTCTGATGCGCTGCCTGTTTACGATGTTTGCGGAAGACACCGGCTTGTTGCCGCAGGAGAGCTTTCGCGGGTTGCTTCAAAAGTGCGTGGAGCGGCCAGAGACATTCGCGCTGCGTTTGAAGCAACTCTGGGCGGATATGGAAAAGGGCGTGGAGTTTAGCCACGTCATCGAAGCGCGCGTGCGCCACTTCAATGGCGGCCTGTTCAAGAACACGACCGCCTTCGAGCTACAGCGCGAAGAGATCGGCGAACTGCTCGCGGCCGCCAAGGCCGATTGGCGCGAGGTTGATCCGGCTATCTTTGGCACGCTTTTGGAGCAGGCGCTCGATCCGGTGGAGCGGCGCAAGCTTGGCGCGCACTATACGCCGCGCGCTTATGTGCAGCGGCTGGTGGACGTGACGGTGATGGAGCCGTTGCGGGCCGATTGGGAAGCGGCGTTGACCAAGGCAGAGTTGGCGAAGGAAGAAGGCAAGGACAACGACGCCGTCGCCATCGTACGCACGTTTCATCGCCAGTTGTGCGAGACGCGCGTGCTCGATCCGGCCTGCGGCACGGGCAACTTTCTCTATGTCGCGCTGGAGCTGATGAAGCAGCTTGAAGGCGAAGTGCTGGAAACGCTGACCAAGCTTGGCGACGAGCAAGGCTTGCTGGCGCTGAAGAATCTTTCGGTCGACCCTCACCTCTTCCTCGGCCTCGAACTCAATCCGCGCGCGGCGGCAATTGCCGAACTAGTGGTATGGATCGGCTATCTGCAATGGCACTATCGCAACACCAGCGGCCACCCCGAAGAACCGATCCTGCGCGCCTTCGAGAACATCAATTTCGGCAAACGCGACGGCTACGACGCGGTGCTGACCTGGGATGGGTATCCGGTTCCGAAAATAGACATGCGCGAAGATCGGCATATCGAGGTTTATCCAAATGCCAAGCGCGCAGAATGGCCGGCGGCAGATTTCATCGTTGGTAATCCGCCATTCATCGGCAACAAAAGGATGATCGCGAACTTGGGGGAACCCTATGTCGAGGCGTTGCGCAAAGCCTATGCAGATTTGCCAGAAAGCATCGACTTGGTGATGTACTGGTGGGACCGAGCTGCTACGTCTCAGTGCCGCCGCTTTGGCCTCGTCACTACTAACTCGATCACCCAGAGCTACAATCGAAAGGTAGTCGCGAAGCATATTGACGAGAAGCGAGTGTTCTCGCTCCTGTTCGCGATACCCGATCACCCGTGGACAAAGGCAGACAAAACAGCCGCAGCGGTTCGAATCGCAATGACTGTAGCATCGCGCGAGAATCAACTCGGTCGACTTCTGTTGGTCACATCAGAGAATGACCTCGAAACAGATACGCCAAAGATCAAGCTTGAAGAGAGTCTTGGCGTCATCGAGAGCGACCTATCGATCGGACCAGACGTATCAAGCACGATTGCGTTAGCGTCGAATACCGATCTGGCTCACCAAGGCGTGACTCCGCTAGGAGAGGGATTCCGGCTCGATCTGAAAGAGCTAACTCATCTCGGCTACTCACCGGATAACCTTCCTCCTACCTTGCGCAAGTACGTGATCGGTCGCGATCTTGTTCAGAGCTGGGAAACGCGGTTCATAATCGACTTCTACGGCCTGAGTGAAATCGATGCCCGCCAGAGATATTCCACGCTCTTTCAAATCATACTCGACCGGGTGAAGTCCGAGCGCGAGCAGAAGAATCGCGAAAGTTATCGAGACAATTACTGGGTATTTGCCGAACCGCGATCGCGGATGAGGGAGGCGATGGGTGGTCTTGCGCGTTACATCGCGACGTGCAGGACTGCAAAGCATCGCATTTTTAGCTTTGTATCGAGCGAATACCTAGCCGACGCGAAGATAGTCGCGATCGCAATGCCATACGCACGAAGCTTGTCGCTACTGTCATCGCGACTTCATTTGGTTTGGGCGTTGAGAACCGGTGGTTTCCTTGAAAGTCGTCCGACCTATCAGCATGCGGAGTGCTTTACGAAATTTCCTTTCCCCGATCCAATAAAGGAAGTCGTTGGCATCAAGCTTGATCGGCTTGGCGAAGAGCTGGACGCCACGCGCAAGCGCGTGCAGGCCGAGCATCCCGACATCACGTTGACCGGCCTCTACAATGTGCTCGAAAAAGTGAAGGCCGGGGCCGAGCTCAGCGAAGCAGACGAGGACGTGAAGGCGCGCGGCTTGGTGTTGGTGCTCAAAGACTTGCACGATCAGATCGATGCCGCGACCGCCGAAGCCTATGGCTGGCCCGCCGATCTCAGCGATGAGCAAATCCTCGAAAAGCTTGTCGCGCTGAATGCTGAGCGCGCCAAGGAAGAAGCCGCCGGTTACGTCCGCTGGCTGCGCCCCGATTATCAAATCCCGCGCTTCGCCAAAGATACGCCCGCGCCAAAGACCGGCGACCTCGACCTCGTCGATGCGCCCGCCAAAGCTGAAGCATCGCTGCCCGCCTTTCCGAAGGACCCCTACGAGCAACCGCTCGCCATCGAAGCAGCACTCGCCTCAGCCGCGCGACCGCTCGATGCAACAGAGCTGTCAAAAGCCTTCAAGCGCGGCGGCAAGCGGATCGAGCCACGCGTCGGTCAAGTGTTGCTGACGCTCGCCAAGTACGGCCGCGTGATCGCACTCGATGGCGGAAAATACGCTGCAAGACGAGCGGCATGAGCCCCACCTCTGCATTTACGCATCGCGTGCTGAACCAAACGCAGGGCTCATAAACGGAACGGAGCTGTGCGCTGCCGCATTCGTCAGCGGTCGCGCCTATCGCGTAGGCTGTGTGGCTGCGAATGCGTGCTGGGTTGTCCAGCGTGCTCGCCAAACCGATGTAGCGCGTCGCTTACTGCGCTCAGGGGTTCCCGTGCCATACGATCATGCTTCGACGACGCGCATTCTGCCGCCTGCTCAACCGACAGCGATGCCGGAGCAACCGGTCTCGCGCATCGCGTTCCGCGCACGCGGCGACGATAGCCGCATGCTTTGGCGGCGCGTGGCGCTGCTGATCGGCACGCTGGGGCTGACGGCTTTGGCTTGGTATGCGCCGTTCGAACTGTTTGCGGGCGACGGGCTCTCAGTGTTGGAGTGGGCGGGGCTGTTATTGTTCGGCCCGCTGTTCATCGGCATCGCCTGCTGGTTCTGCAGCGCGCTGGCGGGCTTTGTGCTGCTGGCGAGCAAGCGTCATGACATGCTGGAGCTGAAGAGCATTCCGCGCCCGGCAAAGCTGCCGCGTGTCGCGCTGCTGGCAACGGTGCGTAATGAAGATGTCGCCGCCGTCTATGAGCGCCTGGCGCGCATGGATCGCGCCCTCGCCGGCCAAGACGCCAATGCCGCGTTCGACTTCTTCGTGCTGAGCGACACAAACGACAATGCCTGCGCCGCGCGCGAGTGGGACGCAGCGCAACGCGCATCGGTCAGCGGACGCAGCGCTTTCTACTATCGCCGCCGCAGCGACAATCGCGGCCGCAAAGCCGGCAATATCGCCGATTGGGTGCGCCAGTTCGGCGGCGGCTACGAATACATGGTCGTGCTCGACGCCGACAGCTTGATGAGCGCGGAGCTGTTGATCGGTCTCGCCAGCGCGATGGAAGCGCGGCCTGATCTAGGCGTGCTGCAAACGACGCCGATGGGCGTCGGCGGCGAGACGCTGTTTGCGCGCAATCTGCAATTCGGCATTCGCCTCTATGGCCGCGTCGCGACCGCCGGCATCGCCTGGTGGAGCGGCAATGAGTGCCTTTACTGGGGCCATAACGCTATTCTGCGCACGCGCGCGTTCGCAGAAGCGGCGGGGTTGCCGCGCCTCGAGGGCCCTGCGCCGTTCGGCGGCGATATCCTGAGCCATGACGTGGTCGAAGGCTGGTTCATGCGCCGTGCTGGTTGGTCGGTGGCGATGGCGCCGCTGCTCGACGGGTCATACGAAGAGTGCCCGCCAACACTGGCCGACGAAGCGACGCGCGATCGCCGCTGGTGCCAGGGCAATTTCCAACACTTGGCGCTGATGCAGGCGCGCGGCCTGCACTGGCTCGCGAAAGTGCAAATGCTGATGGCGGCGATGGTCTATGCGGCGGGTCCGCTGTGGCTGGCGTTCATCGCGGTTGGCGTGGCGCTGCGCTTGGCGCAAGGCGCTCCGCCTCCGGGCGAGCCTTGGTTTGAAGGCGGGGCCGAGCGGCTGCTGGAGCTGCACTGGAGCATCGTGCTCACCATCGTGATGTTGTTCGGACCAAAGCTCATGGGCACGGCCTTGGTGTTGGCCGATCCGCGTGAACGCAAAGCGTTCGGCGGCGCAGCGGCGGTGAGTGCTGGTCTGGCGATGGACTTTCTGATCTCAGCGGCGATGGCGCCGGTGCGCATGCTGTTCGCTTGCCGCGCCGTGTTCGAGACTTTGGCTGGCGTCGACACCGGCTGGCGCGCGCAACGCCGCAGCGTGCAAGAGACCAACTGGGCCGACGCCTGGCGTACGCATCGCTGGCACACCGGCATCGGCATCGCCACGCTGCTGATTGCTGCGCCCTATGCGGAGTTGGTGATTTGGATGGCGCCGATCCTGATCGGTCTCATCTTCGCGCCGGTGGTGGACATGGTTATGTCGAGCGCGACGGCAGGCTCCCTGGCGCGCCGGTTCGGCCTGTTCGTGACGCCGGAAGAGAGCCAGGGCCTCGGCCGGTTGGGCGAACCAACGGTTCGCAGCGCCGAAATGGAAGCCGCCGACTGGCAAGCCGAAGCAGCGGCGCGGGTGGCCTGAACCCAATCTGAATCGAAAAGCCACACCGCCGCACCCGGTGAACCCTTTTTTTCGCCACGCGTTTCAGCCACATGACACACATGTTGAGACGCACCGCACTTCTCGGATTGACCTCCGCCGCGCTGGCCCCTGCCGCTTTCGCGCAAACCACGCCCGTCGTGCTGCAAGGCGCTGAACGGACGGCTGGCTTGCAGCGTGCCAATCGCACACTGAACAGCTTCACCCGCCTGCAAGCGCGCTTCATGCAAAGCTCGCCCGGCGGTGGGCGCGCCAGCGGCACGGTTTACATCCAACGCCCAGGGCGCATGCGCTTTGAGTACGATCCACCAGCGACGATGCTGATCGTGTCTGACGGCAGCGTCGTGGCGCTGCGCGACACTGAGCTTCGCACCACCGAGCGCACGCCGCTGCGCTCGACGCCGCTCAATCTGATTTTGGGCGCAAACATCGATCTTGAGCGCAATGCGCGCGTGTTGCGCGTTTCGCAATCCGGCCCGTGGCTGATGGTGACGGCGCGTGATCGCGCCGGCCAAACGGATGGTCAGATCGTGCTGCAGTTTCATGGCGAGAATGCCGAGCTGCGCTCGTGGGATGTCATCGACGCGACCGGCGCACGCACGCGCATTACGCTGTCGGACACGACGCAGCCGGGTAGCTTCGACCGCTCGCTCTTCCGACTTGAGGATATGATCTCGCGCGACCGCCCAGGTCAGCGGCGGTAAGCCTGCGCGAACACAAAGTTCGCTGCACAAGGCAAGTCATTACACCATCGAGACCTTGATTTTTTCGATGCTGTGGCGTACATACAACGTGTAGCGGCCGCCGCAACATCCCCCTGGATGGCGTCGTCCCCCCCGCTGACGGATCCAGCGCGGCGACCGCGAAGCCGGACTTCCCCTTCCGGCGAGATGCGCCCCCCTCAAGGCGCTTTGAGAGGCCCGGTCGCGGACAGCGATCGGGCCTCCTTCATTTTAGGCTCCATGCCATGCACAAGGCGGCGATGAAGATTGCGTCGTGGAACATCAATTCGGTGCGGCTGAGGATTGAGATGGTCTGCCGCTTCCTGGCGGAGGCAAAGCCAGACGTCCTGTGCCTACAAGAAATCAAATGCCGCGACGGTGAGTTTCCGGCGAAGGCGCTCAAAGCGGCGGGCTACAAACACATCCATGTCGTTGGCCAAAAAGGCTGGCACGGCGTGGCGATTGTCTCGAAGCTAAAGCTTGAGCCTGTTGAGGCGCCGAAGATTTGCCCGAAGAGCGAAGCGCGCATCGCTGCGGCGCTGATCGAAGGCATCGAGGTGCACAATCTCTATGTGCCAGCAGGCGCGGACGTGCCCGATCTCAGCAACCCGAAGTTCGAGCACAAGCTCAACGTGCTCGACCGCATGAAGCGGCTCTACAAAAAGCGCAAAGGCACGGTGCCGACTGTGCTGGTCGGCGATCTCAACGTGGCGCCGGGTGAGTTTGACGTGTGGAGCCACAAGCAGCTTTTGAACGTCGTCTCGCACACGCCTGGAGAAACGGATCGCTTGAATGCCGTGCGCGACGATGGTGGGTTCGTCGATCTGGCGCGCCTGCATCGGCCCGACCCGGAGAAGCTCTTCACCTGGTGGAGCTATCGCAGCCCCGATTGGACAAAGAACAATCGCGGCCGCCGCCTGGATCATATCTGGGCGACATCCGACCTAGCTGTGACCTCACAAGCCGAGGCATTCCACATCCATACGCCCTGCCGCTCGTGGGAGCGGCCAAGCGACCATGTTCCCGTCGTCGCCAGCTTGAAACTCTAGCGTTTGATCCCAGCACTTCATCGCGAAGCGGTTTGTCCGCGCAGCGTGAGCGCCTACACTCGCTGCAACCAACAAGCGGGGATGTTTCCATGAGCTTTTCACGACGCGATTTTCTGGCTGCCGGCGCTGCAAGCACGGCGCTTCTAGCCGGGTGCGCCAGCACCGGCGCCACGCCAACCGCACCAGCAGGCGATGCGAGCGCGCAACTGACAACGCTCCTCGACCGCTCTGTCGCCGCCACCTTCCGACGCGCACCTGAGCTTTGCACCAGCCTAGGTCTCACCGAGGAGCGCGCAGGCTATCGCTTCATCGACAAGGTCAGCGACCGATCGAAAGCTGCAGGGCGCGAAAGCCGCGCTCTCACGCAAGCCGCATTGGCAGAGTTGCGGGCGCTCGATCGGGCGGCGCTGCCGGCGCGCGATCAGGTGACCTACGATGTGGTCGCGACCTCGTGGCAAAACTCGCTCGACAATTCCGCGTTCGAAGTCGGCGGCGGCGCGGGCGGTCCATATGTGGTGACGCAACTCACCGGCGCTTATCGCAACGGCCCGGATTTTCTCGACGCTCAGCACCCGCTGCGCACCCGCGATGAAGCCGATGCTTACCTTGTGCGCTTGAGCGGCTTCGCTGGCCAACTCGATCAAGAGACGGCGATCATCGCGGAGGATGCAGGCGCGGGCGTCATCCCACCGGACTTCGCGATCGACGGCGCCATCAGCGCGCTCGAAGGCTTCTCATCCCGCGCGCCAAGCGAGACGTCGCTGATCCAGACGCTCGTGCGTCGTCTGCCGAGTACGCAGGGCGTCTCCGAAGCAGATCGCGCCACTTACATTGCAAGCGCCGAAGCTCTGGTCCGCGACACCGTCTTCCCGGCCTATCGCCGTCAGATCGAGGCGCTGCGCGCGATCCGTCCACGTGCGGTGCATGACGCGGGCATTTGGCGCTTGCCGCAAGGTGCGGAAATGTACGCTGCAGCTTTGCGCAGCCGCACCACGACGACGATGTCGCCGCAAGAAATCCACGACATGGGCGTGCAGTTAATCGCGCAGTTCCACAGCGAAATGGACACCATCCTGCGCGCTGAAGGCCTGACGCGCGGCAGCGTCGCCGAGCGTGTACAGGAAATCTCACGCCGTCCGGATCAACTCTACCCAAATACCGACGAGGGCCGCACGCAGATCCTCGCCGATCTCGTCCAACAGACGCGCGAGATCGAGGCGTTGATGCCGCGAGCCTTCAACACGCTGGCGCAAGCACAACTCGAAATCCGCCGCGTGCCGCCAGCCGTCGAAGCCGGTGCGCCGGGCGGTTATTATCAGCGCGCCGCACTCGATGGCTCGCGCCCCGGCGCCTATTACATCAATCTGCGCAACACGTCCGAGTGGCCGCGCTTCACGTTGCCGACGCTCAACTATCACGAGGGCGTCCCAGGCCATCACTGGCAGATCGCGATCCAACAAGAGTCGGGCTCGATCCCATTCATTCGCAGCGCCATGCTTGGCTTCTCGGCGTTCAGCGAAGGTTGGGGTCTCTATGCTGAGCAGCTTGCAGATGAGCTTGGCGTCTACGCCAATAATCGCCTCGGACGATTGGGCTATCTGCAGTCGATGACGTTCCGCGCATCGCGACTCGTCGTCGATACCGGCATGCACCATCTCCGTTGGAGCCGTGAGCAGGCGATCCGCTCAATGATGGAAGCGACGGGCGATCAGGAAAGCTCAGTCACCACCGAGATCGAGCGCTACTGCGTGTGGCCGGGCCAAGCGTGCAGCTACATGGTCGGTCGGCAAGCCATCAACCGGATGCGCGATGCATCGCGTTCAGCACTCGGCGCGCGCTTCGATTTGAAGGGCTTCCACGACACGATGCTCGCCAACGGCGCGGTGCCGTTAACCGTGCTCGGCCAGATCATGTCGGACTGGACCGCGACGCAGCAGGCTTAAGCGGCAGCGGCCTGCCGTCGCGGATTTCCCTCCACGGCGGCAGACCTGCTCTGCATAGGCGATTGCTACCGGTGGCAATGGCGAATGCGCGGCAGAGTCACAGTGGTCCGAAGAAGCCGTTTGACATAGACGGCCATCCCAACACTTTTGACGCTTAAACGAGCGCCACGCGATCAAAGAACGTGGCGTCTGGAGGGATTCCGTTGACCGAGATCGCAGGCCTTCACCCCGCGCCGACCAAGCACAAAAAACTGGTTCAGTGGGTGGAATCGATCGCCGCGCTGACAAAGCCGGATCGCGTCTATTGGTGCGATGGCTCAGATGAGGAATGGGAGCGGCTGACGAAAGAACTGGTCGCCGCCGGGACGCTTAAGAAGCTCAACGAGAAGAAGCGCCCAAACAGCTTCTATGCCGCGTCCGATCCTAAAGATGTTGCGCGTGTCGAGAGCCGCACGTTCATTTGCTCGCAGGATGCCGAAGACGCAGGGCCCACCAACAATTGGGTCGCGCCTGCCGAGATGCGCACGAAACTCGACGGCTTGTTCGACGGCGCGATGCGCGGCCGCACGATGTATGTCGTGCCGTTCTGCATGGGGCCGCTTGGTTCGAAGATTTCGCAGCTCGGCGTTGAGATTACGGATAGCGGTTACGTCGCCGCCTCGATGCGCATCATGACGCGCATGGGCAAAGGCGCGCTGGATGAAATGGGCGAAGACGGGTTCTTCGTGCCAGCCGTCCACACGCTCGGCGCACCGCTCGCCGCTGGTGCCAAGGACGTGCCGTGGCCGTGCAACGACGAGAAGTGGATCGTCCATTTTCCGGAGACGCGCGAAATCTGGTCTTATGGCTCGGGCTACGGCGGCAATGCGCTGCTTGGCAAAAAGTGCTTTGCGCTGCGCATCGCGTCGGTGATGGCGCGCGATGAGGGTTGGCTGGCTGAGCACATGCTCATCCTGAAGCTCACCAATCCAGAAGGCGCGCACAAGTATATCGCAGCCGCCTTTCCGTCCGCATGCGGCAAGACCAACCTCGCCATGCTGCAGCCAACGATCCCAGGCTGGAAGGCTGAGACCATCGGCGACGACATTTGCTGGATGCGCTTTGGCGACGACGGCAAGCTTTACGCCATCAACCCCGAAGCGGGCTTCTTTGGCGTGGCGCCGGGCACTGGCTCGAAGACCAACAAGTCGGCGCTCGATACGCTGCACTCCAACACGGTCTTCACCAATGTCGCGCTCACCGCTGACGGCGATGTCTGGTGGGAAGGTCTCTCGAAGGAGCCGCCGGCTGGTCTGACGGATTGGCAAGGCAACGCCTGGCTTGCGGATTCGAAATTCCCAGCCGCACACCCGAACTCACGCTTCGCTGTGCCTGCGGGCCAGTGCCCGGTGATCGCGCCGGAATGGGAAGACCCGAAGGGCGTGCCGATCGATGCGATCCTGTTTGGCGGCCGCCGCGCTTCGGCTGTGCCGCTGGTGACGGAAGCGTTCGACTGGGCGCACGGCGTGTTCTTGGCGTCGAACGTCGCGTCGGAAGGCACCGCAGCGGCGGAGAACAAGGTCGGCGAACTGCGCCGCGATCCGTTCGCGATGCTGCCCTTCTGCGGCTATCACATGGGCGATTACTTCGCGCATTGGCTGAAGGTCGGAGAGCGGCAAGGCGCGCAACTGCCGAAGATATTCTTCGTCAACTGGTTCCGCAAAAACCAAGACGGCAAGTTCATCTGGCCGGGCTTCGGCGACAATTCGCGGGTGCTGAAGTGGATCAGCGAACGCCTCGACGGCGAAGCTGACGCGCGCGAAACCGCCATCGGTTTCGTGCCGACGAAAGACGCGCTCGACACGAGCGGCCTCACCATCAGCGACGAAGCGATGGATCTGCTGACCAGCGTCGATCTCGATGTGTGGGCTGAAGAAGCTGATCTTATCCCGGAGCACTACGAAAAGTTCGGCGCGCGTCTGCCGCAACGTTTGTGGGATGAGCACGCCGCACTCGTCGATCGCATCGAAACCGCGCGCGCTGGCAAGCCGATGAAAGCTGCTGCTGCGCGAGCAGCGATGGCGCCGCGCACCATCGCCGGCAAGCAAGCGACCGCAGACTAAAAACAAAAACGATAGGGATGAGGCGCCAGAAGCGCGGACCGAGAGGTCCGCGCTTCTTCGTTAACGCATATTGTGATTCCGGCGCCACACTCGTTGGTTAAGCGCACCGAAAACTTCTGGCGCCCGCTTACCGCTCCGTTTTGGAAAGCTCTTGTTTACCACCTCGGTGCTTATTGCCCCTCAGAGCGCGATCACAGAACCCGCGCCGGACAACAAACCTCAGGGGACATACTTATGAAGACCTTCCTGGTTGGCGCCGCTGCTGCGGCGGCTCTCATCGCGCCGGGCGTTGCTGCTGCCGACACCATCGGTTCAGTCGACTACACGCTCGAGAACACTGAATATGACAGCGGCGGCGAGTTCGACGCGTACAGCCTCGGCGGCGCGATCGCGACCGACATCTCACACGGCCTGCGTCTGCAAGCCGATGCCCGCACCACGCTGCAAGATTGGGACGGCTCCTCGGGCGATTACAGCCACGGCTACGCTGCGACCCACCTCTCGGGCGACCTCGGCGGCTTCAATGTCGGCGGCTTCGTCGGCATGCTGAACTATTACGGTGACGGCGGCGTCGTGTACGGCGTCGAAGGCCGCAGAGCTTTCGGCAACCTGTCGATCGACGCGTCGGTTGCGTTCAGCGACTTTGGCGATAACGGCTACGAAGGAACGCACTACAATATCGGTGGTTCGTATTTCTTCTCGCAGAACTTCTCCGTCAACGCCGGCTACAACGTGTCGGAAATCGACAGCGGGACTGATTACGACATCGACGAGCTGTCGGTCGGCGCTGGCTACCAGTTTGCCAACAACCTCGAAGTCTTTGGCAACTACATCTCCGCCGAAACCGACAACGGCTTCAGCAGCAACGACACGGAAACGCTGCAACTCGGTGTTCGCTTCAACATCGGCGGCGGCACGCTGCAAGACAACACCAATGGCGGCCTCTGGGACACCGTGCGCGGCATCTCCGAAACCTACACCCGCTGGTAAAAATAGCTTCCACTTCGGTGGATCGCGCGAACGCCTCGGCTACGGCCGGGGCGTTTTGCGTTTCAAACGCCGCGTGCCGCGCCGAACAATTCGATGTGCAAGCGCGGCGTGAAGTTGAAGCCGTGCGCGAGAATGGCGACGGTTAGCGTGCGTGCGCGTTGCGATAGCGCTCCCGCTTCCGTGCCTTCGGGCATGATGTAAATGCGCGCAGGCTTGATGCCGAAGTCACGCGCAATCACGGAAGCGGTTGCAACGTCTTCGACTTCACGCGCAACGAATTTGAAAACGGCGCTCGGCAGTGCGGCGTAAGTCGCGAGAGCGTCTGGCTTCAAAGCCAAAGACACGTCATTGCCAGAATGCGCGAGCTTCGGTGATACGACGAAGAGATCGACGCTCTCCGCCAGCGCGTCTGGCGGCAGAATCGAGCCGTTCGTCTCAATCTCGATTGCAGCATCTGGCGACGTCGCTTTGAGTGCATCAATCAACGTCGGCAATACGGCTCGCTGCATCAGCGGTTCGCCGCCAGTGATGACGTAACCTTCGCTCGCCAATGGCGCAGCAATGGCAGCGACCTTCTCAATCGTGAGCTTTATCGCTTCCGCTTCGCGCTCGAACTTCTTGCCGCTCTCGTGCACGAACGGCGTATCGCGCCAATTCCATGTGTAGGCCGTATCGCACCAGACGCAGTGCAGATTGCAGCCAGACAGGCGGATGAAGGTGCGGATGCGCCCAGCGTTTGGGCCTTCGCCTTGAATAGAGCGGAAAATCTCCGGCGCGCCGTGATCGTCGCGAGCGAGGACGATGTGCATTGCGCGATTAGACCTGCAGCCGGTAGCCGCCGGTTTCCGTAATCAAGAGCTTCGGACTTTGCGCGTCCGGCTCGATCTTTTGACGCAAGCGATAGATGTGCGTCTCTAGCGTGTGCGTGGTGACATTGGCGTTGTAGCCCCACACTTCGCGCAACAGCTCTTCACGACCGACCGGCTTTTCGCCGGAACGATAGAGGTAGCGCAGGATGGATGTCTCTTTATCCGTTAGCCGCACTTTGCGTTGCTGATCATCCAGCAGCACGCGCATCGACGGGCGGAAATCATACGGGCCGATGCGATAAACGGCGTCTTCGCTGGCCTCGTGACTGCGCAAATGCGCGCGGATGCGGGCGAGCAACACTGAAAACTTGAACGGCTTCAGCACATAATCATTGGCGCCGGCGTCCAGGCCTTCAACCTGATGCTCTTCTTCCTGCGCTTGGCCGGTGAGCATTATGATCGGCGCTTTGACGCCTTGCTCGCGCAGCTTACGGCAAGCGTCGAAGCCATCCATGTCAGGCAAGCTGACATCGAGCACGATAGCAGCGGGCTTAACGCGCTCGGCCGCTTCAACGCCCTCGGCCGCACTCGCGGCGCCGGCCCCGGCATAGCCGGGCTCCAAATCGAACTGCTCGACCAGGGCCTCACGGAGGTCCGTGTCGTCGTCGATAATGAGGATGGTTGTGTCGCGGCTCATGCTGTTCTGGATGCTACCCTACCACAGAGCTTGGTGTCCGCTCACACCTTTGCAATCGCAAGGGTTAGGAGCGGGCGCCAAACAGAGCGGACCCGACCCTGACTTGGGTGGCGCCGAAGCGAATAGCGGTCTCGAAATCGTCACTCATGCCCATGCTGAGGGTCTCAAGGCCGTTGCGGGCGGCGATCTTCGCCAGCAGGGCGAAGTGCATGGCTGGCGCCTCGTCCACGGGCGGGATGCACATGAGCCCCCGCACCGGCAGGCCGTACATCTCGCGTGCGGATCGAATGAAGGCGTCTGCCTCAGCTGGCGAGACTCCAGCCTTTTGAGCCTCTTCGCCGGTGTTCACCTGGATCAGGATCTCCGGGCAGTGGCCCTGTTTTTGGACGGCTTCGGCCAGAGCGGCGGCAAGCTTTGGGCGGTCGAGCACATCGATCGAGTCAAACAAGGCGACAGCGTCGGCGGCTTTGTTGGATTGAAGCGGCCCAATCAGGTGCAGGCGCAGATCGGGGTGCGCTGGCTTTCTTTCTCTCCAGCGTGCCTGGGCTTCCTGGACGCGGTTTTCACCGAACACGCGATGCCCAATAGCGAGCGCGGCTTCGATACGGTCGTCTGGTTGCAGCTTTGACACTGCGATCAGCGTGACCGCATCAGCGCGGCGCGCGTCGGCCTTGGCGGCGACGGCGATGCGCGCGAGGATGTCAGCGCGGCGCTTTGAGATGTCGGAGACGAGTTCACTCATGGGTTCGGTACATCTGCTAGCCGCGCGCGCCGCCCGGCTCAACCGCGACGCAGGCGCACCGCCTATTCCGTCGCTGTTTTTCTTCACTGACCCAGAGCGTACGCCTGATCCCTGCACAATTGCGCGTAGGCTGCCGCGCGGGACGGCCATTGTTTACAGGCATTTTGGTGCGGATGACCGAGCGCAGACAGCGCGCGCGTTGGCTGCCATTGCGCGTTCACGTCAGCTGAAACTGCTCATCGCGGCTGATCCGGAGCTGGCAAGAGCGGTGGGTGCTGACGGCGTCCACTGGCCCGAGCGCTCGTTGCAGCCGCGTGGTGGCGAGAGCTTGATGACCGCAGCAGCGCATTCGGCAGAAGCTGTCGCGCGCGCTTCTGAGGCTGGCGCCGATGCGTGTGTTCTCGCGCCAGTGTTTGAGACACGCAGTGCATCGGGCAACGCGCCGATTGGTCTTTTCAAAGCCAGCCAAATCGCACGGGCCGCTTGTATTCCGGTGATCGCTCTGGGCGGCGTCGATGCACTTCGCGCGCGATTGCTTGCGGGTCGTGGCTTTGCGGGATGTGCGGCTGTGGACGCGTTTAGCGCTTAGAAGCGGAACGCGGACTCGATGCGGACGCCTGCGCGCGGCTCCTCGTCCTGGCCTTGCGGCGTGACATTGAGCGGACGCTCGGCGCTCTCGACGCTCAGCTCACCACCAACGCGCATGCGCGGCGTGAACTGATAGTAAGCGCCAACCGACGCTTGGTCGCCGCGGCTGCCCTCCGGCAAACGGTCGATGCGCTGAGCTTCGCGAACATCCACGGTGACGCCCCAACGCTGATTAAGCGTCCAGGCCGGCGCGGGCAGACGGTCATTCTCAGACTCGCCCGTGATCGATTCCGAAACGCCACTCGATGTGGTGAAGCGTTGGTACCAAGGCACCGCATCGCCAGTCTGGACGGTCGCGCCCGGGGCTGCGATGCTGGGTGCAGCGCGGTCCTGAGCATGCGCGACGCCAGCCGTCGCCAAAACGGCGGCTCCCGCGATCACCCATGCAGACGGCTTAAACACCGAAATCGCCCCACAGCTTCCTAAGCTTCCGAACCAACATAGCGCATCGCGAACTGATCCGCCGTGAACTTTAAGCCACAGCACCTGCGAATATTTCGTCAAAAACGTGGCAGACGATCCCTAGTTCCTTCCGGTTAGCCAACTAGGCGAGGACCCGTCACAACATAGCCAGCATCGCAGTGGACCCCTGGCTCTGCCCGAAGCCCATGATATAGGAGCGGGCGCGCGGCTTCGGGGATCGAGTTCGCGGGGATAGCGGAGGTAATTTCGTATGGTTCAGGCTGGGCTCTTCAAGGGCGCGCTTTTCATGGTCGCCGCCCTGGCGCTGGCTGCCTGCTCCGCGTTCCGCGCCGACGATGGCCCGGCCGGCCAGTCGCGCGCTGATGACAACCGCGATCGCGGCGGCATCCCGATTTTTGGCGGTGGCGGCGGTGGTGGAAACAACAGCGAAGCTGGCATTGGCGTGAACTCGTATCTGTGGCGCGCTTCGCTCGACACGCTGAACTTCATGCCGCTGGCTTCCGCCGATCCGTTCGGCGGCGTCATCATCACCGATTGGTACACGGACGCTGCTGCGCCAAACGAGCGCTTCAAGGCCACGGTTTACATTCTCGACACGCGTCTGCGCGCTGACGCGCTCAACGTCTCGATCTTCCGTCAGACCAGCACGAACGGTCAGTGGACGGACTCGACCGTCGATCCCGACACGGAAGTGCAAATCGAAAACGCGATCCTTACGCGCGCACGTCAGCTTCGGCTGAGCAGCGGCGGCGGTAACTAGACAGGCGGGGCGTTTGCCGCCACTCAAGCGCCCCATAAGAGGGCGTTGGAATGTCGTCGCGTTACAATCATCGTGAAGTCGAGCCGAAGTGGCGCGCGCGTTGGGCTGCGTCAGCGATTGATCGCGCGCTAGCGCCTGAGGAAGCCGCGGGCAAACCGAAGGCCTACATCCTCGAGATGTTTCCCTATCCGTCGGGACGCATTCACGTCGGCCACTCGCGCAATTACACGATGGGCGATGTGATCGCGCGCTTCCGGCGCTCGAACGGCTACAACGTGCTGCACCCGATGGGTTGGGATGCGTTCGGCCTGCCGGCGGAGAACGCGGCGATCGAACGCAACATCCACCCGAAGGGCTGGACCTACGACAATATCGACGCAATGCGCGGGCAGCTGCAATTGCTCGGTCTCGCGATCGATTGGTCGCGCGAATTGGCGACCTGCGATCCGGCTTACTACAAGCACCAGCAAGCGATGTTCTTGGCCTTCTGGAAGAACGGCCTGGTCTATCGCAAGAAGCAAAAAGTGAACTGGGACCCGGTCGACAACACCGTGCTCGCGAATGAGCAGGTGGTGGACGGCAAGGGTTGGCGCTCCGGCGCGCCGGTCGAGACGCGCGAGCTTGAGCAATGGATGTTCAAGGTCACTGCGTACGCGGACGATCTGCTGAGCGCGATCGGCGGCTTAGATAAGTGGCCTGACAAAGTGCGGCTGATGCAGTCGAACTGGATCGGCAAAAGCCAAGGCGCGAAGATCTGGTGGGACATCGCTTCGGCGCCGTCGTTCCTGCCGCCCTCGCCTGCGGGCGAACCGAACCACGCGCGCGATCCGATCGAGGTTTACACGACGCGTCCCGACACGCTGTTCGGCGCAAGCTTCTTGGCGCTGGCGCCTGATCATCCGCTCACGCGGGCGGTGGCTGAGCACAATCCGGAAGTGGCCGATTTCATCGCTAAGGCGGGCCAGTTGGGCACGTCGGAAGCAGACATCGAGAAGGCGCCAAAGTTCGGCGTTGATCTCGGCATCCGCGTGAAACACCCGTTCGACCCGAGCTGGGAATTGCCGGTTTGGGCGGCAAACTTTGTACTGTCCACGTACGGCACAGGCGCCATTTTCGGCTCGCCCGCGGGCGATCAGCGCGACTTGGATTTCGCCAACAAATATAACCTCCCCTTCAAACCGGTGGTGCTGCCGCCCGGCGCCGATGCGGCGACATATGCTGTCACTGACGAAGCGTTCACCGATGACGGCACGCTCTACAATTCGCGTTTCCTCGATGGCTTGAGCACGCGCGAAGCCATCACGCGCGCGATCGATGAGCTGGTGAAGCTCGGCGCTGGCGAAGCGACGACGCAATGGCGCCTGCGCGATTGGGGCGTTTCACGTCAGCGTTATTGGGGCTGCCCGATCCCGGCGATCCATTGCGCCAAGTGCGGCGTCGTGCCGGCGCCGGTCGAGAGCTTGCCGATCGCGCTGCCGGACGATGTGACGTTCGACAAAAACACGCTCGGCAATCCGCTGGATCGCCATCCGACGTGGAAGCACACCACCTGCCCCGCTTGCGGCGGCGCGGCGCAACGCGAAACCGACACGCTCGACACGTTCGTGGATTCCAGCTGGTATTTCGCGCGCTTTACCGATCCGAACAACGAGAACGCACCGTTCGACAAGGCGGCGGCGAGCTATTGGTTGCCGGTCGATCAGTATGTCGGCGGCGTCGAGCACGCGGTGCTGCACTTGCTATACGCGCGCTTCTTCACCCGCGCGATGCGTGACTGCGGCTATCTCGATCTGCCAAGCGGCGAACCGTTCAAGAGCTTGTTCACGCAAGGCATGGTGGTTCACGAGACATATCGCAGGGTGAAGCGCGAACTGAGCAAAGACGAGGTAACGCTCAGCCCAGGCGGTTGGGTCGAAACCACCACAGGTTTTCCGGTCGATCCGGTGGTCGAGGACCATGAGCCCGTGGAAGGCAAGCTATACGAGGTCGGCAAGTTTTCAGTTCGTGCCTCATGGCTCCTTCCGGAGGAAATCGAAAAGCGCGACGACGGCGCCCAAGAAACTGGGACGGGCACTCCAGTCGAAGTCGGCGACATCGAAAAGATGTCGAAGTCCAAGAAGAACGTCGTCGATCTCGATGCGTTCGTGAACGATTACGGCGCTGACGTTGCGCGCTGGTTTGTGCTGTCGGACTCGCCGCCTGAGCGCGATGTCGAGTGGACGGCGTCCGGTGTAAAGGGCGCCTGGAACTTTGTGCAGCGCGTTTGGACTTTGGCGAGCGCAGGCAACATGCCCTCACCCACTGATGCGCCGCCGAAAAGCATCATGCTGGGTGAACCTCTGGCGCTGCGCCAACTCGCGCACCGCGCCATTCAAAGCGTTACCGACGACATCGAGCACTTCCGTTTCAACGTCGCGGTCGCGCGTTGCTACGAGCTGGTCAACGGCATCGCCAAGCTGAAGGGTGGCGACGAAGCGAGCCGCTGGGTGCGTGGCGAAGCGCTGCGCATCCTGGCGCAACTGATCTCTCCGTTCATGCCGCACCTGGCTGAGGAGTGCTGGGAAGCGCTCGGCGGGACGGGCTTTGTCGCCACTGCGCCATGGCCTGTGGCCGATCCGCAACTGGCGGCGCGGACCAGTGTCACGCTGCCGATCCAGGTGAACGGCAAGAAGCGCGGAGAGATCGAGGCGCCCAAGGGGGCGGCTGAGGCCGATGTGCGCGAACTGGCGCTGGCCCACCCCCTGGTGGCGCAATTCCTTGAAGGACAGACTATCGTCAAGATGATTGTGGTCCCCGACAGGATCGTCAATATCGTCGTGAAGTGAGGAAGCGGTCCATCACCCTTCCTCGTCATTCCGGACGCGCGGAGCGCGATCCGGAACCCAGGGGCTGCTAGCGCGGCGTTTGCCCCTAGGTTCCGGGCTCAATGCTTCGCATTGGCCCGGAATGACGAAAGGCAGAGCGTGGAGTGGGTGAGATGCGGTCGCTGATTATCGGGCTTTCATTGCTGCTCGCCGCTTGCGGCTTTCAGCCGATGTACGCGCAGCCCGGCGGGCAGAACGCGATCGGGCCGGTGAACATCACCGAGATCGACGGCATGGCCGGTCACGTCCTGCGGGCCGAGCTCGACCGCATCCTGCAAGTCGAGAACGATGGCACGACGCCTGCCCTGCTCGAAATCACGCTGACTGAGCAAGTCACGCCGCTCGGCATCCGGGTCGACGAATCCGCAACGCGTTCGGAACTGCGCCTGATCGCCAATTATGTGCTGACGCCAGCAGCTGGCGGGCGGGTGATGCGCGGTTCGGTGCTGACCGTCGTGAACTACGACATCCCGACCGCCGCCTTCGGCGAAATCGCAGCGCAAGACGACGCTCGCGAGCGCGCCGCGGAGACGATGGCGCAACGCTTCCGCGCCGAACTCGCGCTGCGCATGGCGCAAGCGCGCGCCGGCTGACATGAAGATTCAAGGCGCCTCGACCCGGCGCTTTCTCGACAAGCCGGACAAAGCCGTCCGCGCAGTCCTCCTTTACGGTCCGAACGAAAGCTTCGTGCACGAAGCAGCGCAGACGCTTGCGGCGTGGGCTGTCGGCAAGTCTGACGATCCGTACGCGGTGACCAAGCTTGGCGACGATGACATCAAGAAGGATGTCGCAAGACTCGGCGACGCGCTGGCGGCGCAATCGCTGCTCGGCGGGCCAACAGTGGTGTGGGCGCGTATCGCCGGCAAAGGCGCAGATGCAGCGATCGAGGATGCCCTCGCGAGCATCGAGCGCGACGAGCCGAACGGTTATCTCATCATCGAAGCGGGCGATCTGGGATCGACGGCGGCGCTGGTGAAAAAGTTCACGGCGGCCAAGAACGGCGCTGTCATTGCATTTTATGAAGAGACCGACGCCGAGCGTGCGCAATATGCGCGGTCGCTCGCGAAGGATCTGGGCCTCAAGTTCGATCACGGCGCGGAAGATTTGTTCTTGGCCGCCCTGCCCTCGGATCGAGGATTGGCGCGGCAAGAGATCGAGAAGCTCGCGCTCTATGCATACAAGCTGGAGCGTTCGATTTCGGCGGAAGACATCGAAGCTCTGATGGCGAGCGAAGCAGAGAGCGCGCTCGATGCTGCAAGCTTGGCTGCGGCGCAGGGCAAGGCAGCGCAAGCTGTCGAGGCGCTGGCGCGAATTGATGGGCTGTCTGGTGTTTCAGCGCTGCGCGCGTTGCTGCGGCGCATGCATCAGCTGCGCGAGACGCGGGCGTTGATCGACTCAGGTTCAAGCCCAAGCGACGCCGTGTCGAAGTTGCGACCGCCGGTGTTCTGGAAAGAACGCGACGCGGTCGCGGCGCAAGCGCGGCTATGGACCGCCAAGAAGCTAAACGCCGCGTACGATGTGCTCTGGTCAGCGGAGCTGCGCAGCAAGACGGCCGGCGCACCACAAGAGCTGATTGCTGCGGACGCGTATCGTGGTGTTGCGAAGCTCGTAGGCGGCTAGCGCCCCCATATCGCTTGATCCCCTCGCCCGCCGCCGCTAGCCACGATGTAACAAGCGGGAGCGAGCAGATATGGAACAAGCGCAACGTCGTGGAACGCCGCTCCATTGGCTCATGCTCGCGGGCTTCACCATCGGCTTGGCGGCTGGTCTTTATGTGAATCTGAATATCGGCCCTGAGACCGAATGGGTCATCTGGGTCACGCAGAACATCACCGGGCCGCTTGGGCAGATCTTCTTGCGCTTGTTGTTCATGCTGGTGCTGCCGCTTCTGTTCAGCGCGCTAGTCGTCGGCGTCGCTGAGATGGGCGACTTGAGCGCGCTCGGGCGCGTTGGCTGGAAGACGCTTGGCATCACGGTAGTAATTTCCGCAATCGCCGTCGTCATCGGCATGGCGGCGGTCAACTTGCTGCGGCCGGGCGACGGTGTTGATCCGGCGCTCGCGCAACAATTGTTGGCGCAAGGCGCGGAGGGCGCGGCCGGGATCGTTGAGAACGCACCGGAGAGCGTGAACCTCGGCCAGTTCTTCCTCGATCTCATTCCGCAGAACGTCTTCGCCGCCGCGAGCGCCAATCTGGTGCTTCCTGTCATGGTGTTTGCGCTGCTGTTCGGCATCGGCTTGGTGCTGGCGAAAAGCCCGGCCACGGATCAGTTGCAGTTGACGATCACCGGGCTTTTCGAGGTGATGATGAAGCTCATCAACCTCGTGATCAAATTGGCGCCGATCGCGGTTGCATGCCTGATGTTCAATCTGGCGGCCCTGTTCGGCTGGGACTTGCTGGTGCGTTTGGCGGCATTTGCGGGCGTCGCGGTGGGCGCGATGGCGATCCACATGTTCGTCGTTTACCCGCTGCTGCTGATGCTGTTCGGGGCTAAGAACCCGCTCACCTTTTTTGCGCAAGTGCGCGAACCGATGGTGGTGGCATTCTCGACCGCCTCATCCAACGCCACCCTCCCCGTTTCGCTGCGCGCAGCGGAGACTGAGCTGAAGCTCCCGCGCAAGATTTCGCGTTTCGTGTTGACCGTTGGCGCGACGGCCAACCAAAACGGCACGGCGCTGTTTGAAGGCGTCACGGTGCTCTTCCTGGCGCAGTTCTTCGGCGTTGATCTGACGCTCACACAGCAAGTCATCGTCATGCTGGTGTGCATTTTGGGCGGCATTGGCACGGCGGGCGTGCCAGCCGGTTCGCTGCCGGTGATCGCGATGATCCTGGTGATGGTCGGCATTCCGCCGGAAGGCATCGGCCTCATCCTGGGCGTCGACCGCTTCCTCGACATGTGCCGCACCACACTCAACGTGACGGGCGATCTGGTCGTGGCGCAGGTGGTGTCGCGTGGGGAGACAGATCCGGTTGATGCGCCGCGCGTGGCGCCGGTTGCGCCGCCAGCCGGATAGCTGAATAGAGCAATATCGGCCTCTATACACTTGTTAGGCCAATGACCCGTAACAAGCGTATAATCCGATATTTGAGTCAGTACCGCGAGCCTGTGCCCACCGTCACAGCGCCCTGCCCTGCCTGGTCTTAGGTTCTCTTCATCGAAGCGATGACGCTTCTGGGAGCAACCGAGATGAACAAGTTGATGAGCCTTCTCCTCGCCGCGGCGCTGTTCGCGCCCGCCGCTTTCGCTGTGCTGAACCAAGCCGCGCAAATCGTCGCCTAAGGAGAGATCGCCATGATGAAGTTTTACAGCCTGATCGCCGCCTGCGCCGTGTTCGCACCGATGGCGATGAGCGTGATGAGCCAAGCTGCCCAAATCGTCGCCTAATCGCCTCGCAAGCAACGACGACTAAGCAGTTCAAAGAGAAGGGCGTCGCGGGAAGCTCCCCCCGCGGCGCCCTTCATCTGTTTAACACGCGCTTCGCACGGATCAGCGCTTCGGCGCCGCGATCGAGAGTTTCGTCGCGTTTGGCGAAGCAGAGGCGCACGAGCGCGGGCGCGCCGGGATTTGCGTAGAAGGCCGAGACGGGAATAGTCGCGACACCGTGATCGATGGCGTGTTTTGCAAAGTCTTCGTCGCTCATTGCAATGCCCGAAGCGGCCAGATTGATGCTGACGAAGTACGCGCCTTTCGCCGGCAACAGCACAAAGCCCTCCCCTTCGAGCGCGCTCACTAACCGATCGCGCGAGCGCTGAAAGCCCGTGCGCATCGCATCGAAATAGCTCCGCTCTTTGCCGAGCGCGTAAGCGACGGCGCGTTGCAGATTGGGCGGCGTGGTGAAGGTAAGGAATTGGTGCGCCTTGGCGAAAACGTCCATGAGCGCGGACGCGCCGCAAGCGAAGCCAACCTTCCAACCGGTTAGCGAGAACATCTTACCGGCCGAACCGATCTTCAACGTGCGATCGCGCAAGACTTCGAGCATCGATGTGTGTTCGGCGCCGTCGAACAGCACGTGCTCCCAAACTTCATCGCTGACGACGATAGCGTCATGCGTGCGGCAAAGCTCGGCGAGCATAGCGAGCTCGTCGCGGCTCATCACGGATGCACTTGGATTGAGCGGAGTGTTGATAACTACGACGCGAGTCTTTTTGCTGAATGCGGCCGCTAGTGTTTCACGTTCGATGCGCCAGTGTGGCGGCTCGAGCCGCACGATGCGCGGCACGCCGCCGGCGCGGCGGACCATCGGCAGATAGGCGTCATACATCGGCTCGAACAAAATGACTTCGTCACCGGGTTCAATGAAGGCGAGCAACGCGGCGGCGATGGCTTCGGTGGCGCCGGATGTGATGGTGATCTCACTCTGCCAATCGAGAGCGATGGTCTGATGCTCGCGATAGTGTGCAGCCACCGCTTGGCGGAGAGTGGGCAGGCCGCGCGACGGCGGATATTGGTTCGGGCCGTCGAGTGTGGCCTTCGCGGCAGCTTCGAGAATATCGAGCGGCCCGTCCTCTTCAGGAAACCCCTGCCCCAGATTCACCGCGCCCTTTTCCGCGGCGAGACGCGACATGGTTTCGAAGATCGTGGTGCCGAGGGACGCGTAGAGGGAGTTCATCCGCAAGCCTTAGCGCAACCACCCGCGCGCATACATCACCGCGCTTCCTCATGAAGCCGGAGGGCGAGACGCTGAGCTGACGCGCTAAGGCGCCAAAATACAAAATGAGAGACTGCGCGTTTCGCTCAGCGTCCCCGCGATGCTGACATCAGCGCAAGAGATGAGGAGGTATTCGCTCCAGGCCCTGTGCGCCAACGGCGAGCGGGTCGGACCAACACCGATCCCCGGACCGCGATGGTTTCAATCCCCACCGCCTAACCTCACTCATCGCGTCCCGTTCACATTGGGCTGGATCCAACGCCCCTCCGATGAACGGA
>Ga0163144_10000496_pt1 | contig 91322 bp, 70 predicted proteins | sample OliLak19BULKMAT1_FD_123175 | JGI IMG/M metagenome (GOLD analysis project Ga0163144, IMG submission 123175) | Freshwater microbial mat bacterial communities from Lake Vanda, McMurdo Dry Valleys, Antarctica - Oligotrophic Lake LV.19.BULKMAT1 | ecosystem: Environmental > Aquatic > Freshwater >...
GCCTCGCGGATGGGTTGGCCGAAGAGGCCCCGTGAACGACGGTTGCGATGCCGCTGATTGGCCATGCAACCCTGTTCGCACCACCGTCATCGCGGTTGCGATGGGTTCTGGACAAAGCAACTCTCTTCCTGACTTCGTGACTTTCTGCACCATTCACGCCGCGGCTTGGCCGGTGCCGGTTTCGCCGGCGCGCTTGAGCGGGCCCCGTCCTGCGACGTACTGCGCGGCTTCGCCTGCGCGCCTCGCGACGATCTGCACTGACTGGCGCATGGAGTTGATCCGCTGCGGGGTCAGGGCGGAGTTCACGTGGTCGCGGGCGCAGGCGAAGGCGCGATGGGCGCGCCGCCAGGATTCTCTCTTGGGCGCTGATTCGGCGGGGTTTTCCGTGGCTGATGATGCCGGCGAGCTGGGAGTCGGCCGGCAACTGGCTACCACTCTCTTCAAGCGCGACGGTGCCGCGGCCGCCCACGAGCCCGCCTCGACGGCCGCGTCCTTGAGCCCGCCGACGCCCGCGCGGACGTGACCGAAGACGCCGCGGGGACGGGCGGCTTCCCGCCTGGCGACGTGCTTGACAACCCACAGGCTGCCGACGAACACGATTGAAGAACACCAGATCCAGAGCATCGGCACCATGGATGGCGAGAGGATGTCGTGGCGGACGCCGGTCTGCGCGAGGATGTAGAACATCAAGGAAGACAGGATGGAGCCGACAAAGCCGCCGCGGAGGGCGGCCACCGGGCGGGGGATGGCCTGGGGCCTGGGTGGGCGGGAATCGACCACTTCGAATGCCGTGTTCTGAGCGTTGTGGCCCGGGAACTTCAGGCTGTCGGCATGTGGCGCGACCAACTTGGGGGCACGGGGCGTGCGGTCTGAGTCGTCGAACGCCCACCACAGCCCGTTGTAGACCTTCCAGAGAATCCAGAGTGGGGAGAACAGGATCCGCCACATCAGGGTGATAACTGCAAGCATGACGAACCTCCGGCGGCGAAACTCGCTGGAAGTGGTCATTGGGAAGAGGCGGGGCGCTGTTGCAGGGGCCGGGACGGGGGTGAGCCCGCTTGAAAGTCTGCTGCAAGCCCTTTTCGGGTGGTGAGAGGGCCTGGGCGGGGCCCCTGCACCGGCTTACCGGGCATGGGCGGGGCCAGAAACACTAGAAAAAACTGAAGACGGGTGGCGGCATCGTGATCCATGGGGCATGTTCCATGGGGATGGCGTTGCGTTGTCGACGGGGAAGGGTCTCCCCAGAAGGAGCGGATGAATGGCTTCCAAGAGCAGGGCTGCTGTCGGTGCGCGCACGGCGGGTGTGCTGTGTGTGCTCGCGTGTGTCGGCGGGGTTGCTTCCGGGCAATCGATCTACTCGGCGGACTTCGAGGGCGGTACGGCCGGCCCGGAGTGGTCGCTGACCGCTCTGTCGCAGTCGCCTTCGGGGCGCAACTTCCTGGGCCGGCTTGGGAATGACGCGGCGGTGCTGACACTGAGCAACGTTCCGGCGCAGACGGTTCAACTTGAGTTTGACCTGTACATCATCGGAACGTGGGATGGGAACGACAATCCCGGCCCGGACCGGTGGATGCTTGACCTGGTCGGCGGGCAGACGCTGCTCAGCACGACCTTTGCGGTGGGTGATGAAACTTCGTGGCGCACACAGGCGTACCCCAACGCCGAGGGCGCGGGAGCGAACACGAACCGCAGCGGGGCAACCGAGAACAACAGCCTCGGGTACATCGTGTACGGCTTCCAGCGCGACGCGGTGTGGCACATGACCTATCAGTTTGAGAACACCGACCCGACGCTCGCGGTGCGATTCTCGGCGGCGGGCCTGCAGCAGCTCGAGGATGAGAGCTGGGGCCTTGACAATGTCGGCCTGACCCTGATTCCGGCGCCTGGCGCGGCGGGGGTGCTGGGGCTGGCCGGTCTGGCGATGTTCAGGCGGCGGCGGTAGGGTTCGCGGGTATTACCAGAGTGAAGTGAGGAGCGGGCGTTTGTCGCCCGCTCCTTTGCGTTAATCACCGCACGGTTGCCGAGGGTGTGGGCGGACCAGGAAGACGCTGGTATGAGAGATGGGCAACGTGCAGGGTTTGTGGGGCCCGCGGCCTTGCGGGCGCCAAGTGGCTACGGCGTTGATGCATCGCACATCAGCGTCTCGAACGTGCCCGCCGCGCCAGGTGAATCGGGGTCCAGGTCGGCGGTGGGCTGGCGGCGGGTGTAACTGCCCTGGGGGCGCAGGTCCCACGCGCAGCGCTGGTCGGCCATGTGGACGTTGATGATGCGATTGAGGCGCTCGCGGGCGTCCTTGTCGCGGACGGGCGCGGCGACCTCGACGCGGTTGCTGAGGTTGCGGTACATCCAGTCGGCGCTGGAGATGTACCAGTCGCCGTCGGTGGGGTCTTCCTGGCCGGCGCCGAAGTGGAAGATGCGGGAGTGCTCGAGGAAGCGGCCGACGATGGAGATGACGCGGATGTTCTCTGAGAGGCCGGGGACGCCCGGGCGCAGGCAGCAGAAGCCACGGACGATGAGCGTGATCTGGACGCCCGCCTGGCTGGCGGCGTAGAGGCGCTCGGTGATGTCGCGGTCTTCGAGGGAGTTGATTTTGGCGATGATGCGGGCGGGGAGGCCGCGCCGCGCGAGTTCGACCTCGCGGTCGATGAGTTGGTTGAACTTGGTGCGCATCGCGAAGGGGGCGATGAGCAGGGCGGTGTATTCCTGGGTGGCGGAGAGGCCGGTCAGGAAGTTGAAGAGGCTGACCATGTCACGCGTGATGTCCGGGTCGCTGGTGAGCAGGCCCACGTCAGTGTAGAGCTGGGCGGTCTTGGGGTGGTAGTTGCCGGTGCCCAGGTGGCCGTAGCAGCGCAGGCCGTGGCGTTCCTTGCGGACGACCAGGCTGGTCTTGCAGTGGGTCTTGAGTCCCTGCACGCCGTAGGCGACGTGGACGCCGGCCTTTTCGAGTTGACGGGCGAAGCGGACGTTGCGGCCCTCGTCAAAGCGGGCGCGGAGTTCGACCAGGCACGCGACCTGCTTGCCGGTTTCGGCGGCGCGGACCAGGTTCTCGATGAAGGGCGAGTCGGGGGTCGTGCGGTACAGCGTCTGCTTGATCGTGAGGACGTCCGGATCGCTGGCGGCGGCGGCGATGAAACGTTCGACGCTGGCGTGGAACGACTCGTAGGGGTGGTGGACGAGGATGTCCTGCTTGCGGATGGCGGCGAAGAAGTTCGCGGACGACTTCTCGCTGCCCGCCTGGAGGGATGCCGCGGCGAGGCGCGAGGGGATGGCCGGCTTCCAGGGCTTGTGCTTGAGGTCCGGGCGGTCCAGGTCGGCGATTTCGAGGAGTGCGATGAAGTCGACGCCCGCGGGGCGCTCGTAGACGTCCTGGTTGTCGAGGCTGAGCTTGTCCTGGAGCCAGCGGAGGAGGGTGGGCGAGGGGTTAGGCTCGATCTCGAGGCGCACGACCTTGGCGAAGCGGCGCTGCTTGAGGTCGGCCTCGATGGACTGCAGGAGGTTGGCGGTGTCCAGGTCGTCCTTCTGGATGCCCGCCGAGCGGGTGACGCGGAAGTTCACCTGCTGATCGATCGTCATTCCGGGGAAGAGGTCGTCGAGGTTGTTGCGGATGAGGTCCTGCAGCACGATGAACCGGTGCGCGCCCTTGGCCATCCCTGGGCGGTTGGGGAGCGGGATGAACTGACGGATCGTCGAGGGGAGTTTGAGGCGTGCAAAGAGGTGGTCCTGGTTGGCGCCGGCGCGATCGCCGGTGGACCGATCGGTGCCCTTGACCTGCGGAGCGCGGCGCGCCGGCGGGGGCTGCTGCACGCCCGGAAGGCGGGGGGCGAGCGCGATGATGGCGAGGTTGTCGGAGAGGTTGGAGATAAACGGGAAGCGGTGCGTGGGGTCGACGGCGAGTGGTGTCAGGGCGGGGAAGACGTTGTGCAGGTACCAGTCGTCGGCCCAGGCGCGGTCCTTGGGCGACAGGTCGGCGTACCGAACGATGTGGAGGTCGGCCGCTTCAAGAGCGGGGAGCACGCTGGTCTGGTAGATGGCGGCCTGCTGGGACTGGAGTTCGGCCGCGGCGTCGCGGATGGCGGTGAGTTGCTGGCGGGGCGTGAGGCCGTCGGGCGAGGGGGCGTCGAGGCCGGCGTGGATCTGTCGCTTGACCAGGCCGACGCGCTTCATGAAGAACTCGTCGAGGTTGCTGGTGAAAATGGCGAGGAAGCGGAGTCGCTCGAGGAGGGGCATGGATTCATCGGCGGCCTGGGCGAGGACGCGCCGGTTGAACTCGAGCCAGGAGAGGTCGCGGTTGAAAAAGCGCGGCCCGGCGTAGGGAGTTGCCAGAGCAGCGGGAGGGAGAGGGCGTTCGCTGAGCACAAGGGGTGTTGATGGACGCTCGATGCTCATGGGTTGCTGGCTTTGACGGCGTGGCCGGGGTTGGGGCGAGTGAAGTACGTAGTGGAACAGCCGGGGGCCTCGGTGACACGCACCGAGGCGACTCGGGCATTCGGGGCGAGGGTGGGATCAAGGCGCGCGGCGAGTTGGGTTGCGATGAACCTGGCCACGTGCTCGGCGGAGGGGTTGAGATCGGTAAATGGCGGGGTGTGGTTGAGGTCGGCGTTGTTGAAGGGCGCGATAACCTGCGCGAGGACGCTCTCGAGGGCGTGAAAGTCGCAGAGGAGGCCGTCCTGGTCGAGGTTTTCGCCGGCGATGGTGGCGGTGACCCGCCAGTTGTGCCCATGGACGGGCTCGCGCACGCCGCGCAGCAGGATGGCGTGGGCGGCGCAGAACTCGGCTTTGACTTCGATTTCGAACACGGGGAAGGGTAGGGGGGCGTTGCGCGTGCGGGAGGGGCCCGGCAACAGTGAGTCGGGCAGAAAGGGCGATCAGAACCCCGCGCCGAGGCCCGCTTTCACTTGGGTTGGCGCGGACGTAGGCTGTCGCTCTGGCTTGCAACGTACGGAGGGATGATGGCAGAGACATTAATGCTGAGCGTGAGCGGTTGCCGCGGCGTGGTGGGTGAGTCGCTCACCCCGGATGTGGCGGCGTGCTTTGCGGGGGCGTTTGGTGGGTGGTTGATGGAGCGGAGCAAGGGGAAGTCGGTGACGGTGGTGGTGGGGCGGGATGGGCGGGCGGGGGGCGAGGTGCTGCGGCTGGCCGCGCTCGCGGGGTTGGCGGGGGCGGGGTGCGGCGTTGTGGACCTTGGGGTTGCGATGACTCCGACGGTTGCGGTCGCAACGGATGCGGAGTCGCGCCGGATGGCGGGTGCGGTTGTTGTTGCAGGGATGGTGCTCACGGCGAGCCACAACCCCCAGCAGTGGAATGGGCTCAAGTGTCTGCTGGCGGAAGGTGGGTTGCACGGGAGCGCGGCGTGCGCTCCGCCGGCGAAGTTTGCGAACGAGGTGATTGCGCGGTTCACCGCTGGGGGCGGCGGCGGGGCGGCGTGGGACAGGTTGGGAGTGGTGACGCGGGATGATGCCGCGACGCAGCAGCACGTGGACCGTTTGCTCGCGGCGTTGACGGAGTGCCGGCTGACGGGCGACCCGGCGGGGATCGGGGCGGGGCTAAGTGTGGTGGTTGATTCGGTGAACGGGTCGGGCGTCGCGGGGGCGCAGTTGTGTCTCGAAGCGCTGGGGTGCGAGGAGTACCTGCACCTGGGGATTGAAGAGACGGGGATCTTTCCGCACCCCCCGGAGCCGACGCGCGAGAACCTTTCACTGCCGGGCGGGCTGTGCGAGGCGGTGCGCGAGGCGGGGGCGGATGTCGGCTTTGCGCAGGATCCGGATGCGGATCGGCTCGCGCTGGTGGATGAGAAGGGCGTGTATATCGGGGAGGAGTACACGCTGGCGCTGGGGGCGATGGCGGTGCTGGAGAGCGAGAGGCTGAGCGAGACAGCGAGGCAGCGAGACAGCGAGACAGGGAAGGGCGGGCGGGTGCTGGTCACGAACTTGTCGACCTCGCGGATGCTGGATGATGTGGCGGCGCGGTATGGGGCGCGGGTGGTGCGCACGGCGGTGGGCGAGGCGAACGTGGTGGAGGCAATGAAGCGCGAGGGGGCGGTGGTGGGGGGCGAGGGGAATGGTGGAGTGATCTGGCCGCGGGTGACGTATGTGCGCGATTCGTTGACCGCGATGGCGTTGACGCTGTGGCTGATGTCTCCGCGGGGTGGGGGCGGGGGAAAGAAGCGGGCGCTGAGCGAACTGGTGGCGGGGCTGCCGCGCTATGCGATTGAGAAGCGGAAGGTGGACCTGAAGCGGCGTGAGGATGCGACGGCGGCGATTGAAAAGATTGCGGTTGCGTACAAGGACCAGTATGTGGACCGGCAGGATGGGGCGTGGGTGGACTTTCGGAGAGGGCCGTTGGCAGGCAAGGCGTGGCTGCACGTTCGGGCGAGCAACACCGAGCCGATCATGCGGCTGATCGCGGAAGCGCCGACGGCGGAGGGGGCGCGGGGCATTCTCGATGAGGCGGCACGTGTGATTGGGTGAGGGTGAACCAGGGTACGGGATGAAGTTCGCTCCTGCCGCCCCGAATGGGGCGGGCACCCGGCCCGGGCGTTTCAATACCAAGTTGTGTTGCCGCCGCATCCTGGTGTGTTATCGTGCGAATGGGTCAAGTCCGCTCCGGCCGTGGCGGAGGGTGGTCCCGGGCTGTGCTTGCACGAGGAGCGTGATGATGAAGGCGAGAGAAGTGGCGGCGGTTGCGTGTGGCCTGTTGACCGCGGGCGCAGCGTCGCCGGTACACGCCCAGTGGTCCACTGACCCTTCGAGCCACCTGCTCGTGGGCGATGCGGCGGGCGATCAGAACCAGCCCAAGGTCCGGCCCACGGCCGATGGCGGGTGCTATGTCTCGTACCTCTCCACGCAGGGGACGGGGTGGGATACGTGGCTCCAGAAACTGGACGCGGCGGGTGTGCCGCAGTGGGCCCACAACGGCGTCAACGTGGCGGATACGAACTACAGCAGTACGGAGGACTACGGCGTCGCCGTCGATGCCGATGGGAACGCGATGGTTGCGTTCCGGGATGACCACACCGGGATCACGCAGATCGGCCTGCAGAAGGTGGCGCCCGATGGGAGCCTGCCGTGGGGACCGTACGGCGTGACGATCAGCACCTCGCCGGGCGCGCCCACGACGGTGAACTCCCCCAATGTCGTGGTGACGTCCGACGGCAACTACGTGGTCTGCTACACCCGCAGCGCCACCGGGGCCGCGGCCGCCAACCGTGCCCGCTATCAAAAGGTGGACGCGGCCGGAAACCTCCTGTGGGGCGCGGAGGGCATCACGATCACCCCGGCGGTGAACGGCTACACAGCCGCGCCCATGGCGGCCAGCGATGGCGGCGGTGTGATCGTGACGATGTTCACGGCGGGCTCGTTCACGGTCTCGCGCCGGGTCCACGCCCAGAAGCTGGATTCGGCGGGGGTGGCGCAGTGGAACGGCGGAACCCCCAAGGTCATTCAGACCACGAGTACGCTGCAGGTCGGCAACTTCCCGCAGGTCATCTCTGATGGGAACGACGGGATGCTCGTCGCGTGGTACGACACCGGGGCGTTCCAGTGCCACGTGCAGCACCTGGCCCCCGATGGAACGGAGTTGTTCGCGGTGGACGGCGCGGTTGCGGACATCACCGCGGCCCGGCAGCGGACCTCTCCCTGGGTGGCCTACGACAGCGCGACGGATGAAACGTACATGTTCTACGCGACCAGCAACACCACCCAGACCCAGTTTGGGCTGCATGCGCAGTTGTTCGACGGCGCGGGCGTGCGCCAGTTCACGGACAATGGGCTGGAGATCGTCGGGCTCGCGGCCAGCCAGACTTCGTTCCCGCGCGCCACGCTGACCAGCGGGGGGGCCATCGGGTCCTGGTTCCAGGCGCAGAGCGCCACGACAGGGATTGTGAGGGCCTGCAAGGTGACGAGCGGCGGGGCGCTGGAATGGACGCCTTCGATCGTTGAGGTGTGCACGAACGACACGACCAAGACCCGCCTGGACGCGGCAGTTTCAACCATGGGCTTCACGATGCTGGCCTTTGGCAACCGCGATGGCACGCTGCCCGAGAGCACATTGAACATCGCGGCAGCGCGGATCAACGCCGATGGGACGCTGGGCAATCAGGCCGGCTGCGGCGACGCCGACTTCGATGGCGATGGTGATGTGGGGACCGACCTGGATATCGAGGCCTTCTTCGCGTGCCTGGGCGGGGATTGCTGCGCCACCTGCGGCTCGGCGGACTTTGACGGGGATGGTGACACGGGGACGGACCTTGATATTGAGGCGTTCTTCCGGGTTTTGGGCGGTGGCGATTGCTGAGGAATCCGCGGGGACCACGCTGAGATGCACGCCGTGGCCCGTCTTCTTGGCAAATTACGGTAGGAAAACCGACCGGGGGCCGGTAGTCTGGTGGCGCGGGCGGTGCGCGCTGGTGGGTAGCCTGGCGTAGACGCCCGACCACTCCGGGAGAGTCTCCATGAAGAAGGTTTCAGCGGCACTTGCGGTTCTGCTTCTCGCCGGGACAGCCGGTGCCCAGGTTGTCGCGGCCCGCGATGGGACCGCGGGCGGGGTGTGGGTGATTGACCTCTCCGGTGCGCAGGTGCCGCGTCAGCTTTCGACCCTTGTGGCCTGGGGTGCCGCGGCCGATGAGGACACCAGCAGCCTGTACTGGAACAACGGCGGCACCCTGTACCGCGCGACCTACACCACCACAGGCACGCTGAGCCCGACCTCGGTCGCCATGACGCTGGCCGGTGCCTCCGTGAACTTCACGGGGCTTGCGTACGACACCGTTGAGAACAAGCTCTATGGATACCGCAACATCACCGTCCCCGGGTTGTATGAGATCGACACGACCACGGGCGTAGCAACGCTGGTGTTTGCGACCACATCGACGGACTTCGGCGGCTTTGACTACGACCCGGTGACGGACGCGTTTTATGGCCTGAACGACACGGCCGCAGGGCTCTCGGGCACCGGGCTGTACAAGATACAGAAGCCGCTCACGGCCCCGACGTTTACGCGCCTGACGGCGTACCCGAGCGCGGACGTGGACATCGATGGCCTGGCGATCGGCAATGGGCGTGCGTACTTCGTTCAGGACAATGTGACGCAGGGGATTCAGGTGTACAACTTGGCGACCATGGCCTACGAGGCCGACCTTGCCAGCCCGTTCCCCACCGGCAGCGGGACGTTCTCGGCGGGCGCCTGGGCCCCGGGGCTGGTGATCTTCGAAGACTTCGACGTCAGCGCCACCATGTCCGCGCCGGCCAACTGCAGCGTGATTGAGGGCGGGACGGCGACGTTTGTAACCACCGCCAACAACCCCGGGGCGCAGGGGGTGACCAACGTGCAGGTGCAGTTCACGATTCCTGCCGGAGCCACGTTCGTCTCTTCCGTCCCCGCGGGAACGCCGGTGGGGAATGTGCTCACGGTCAACCTGGGGTCCCTGGCCGCCCAGAGCAGCGCCACGCTCTCGGTCGACATGACCGTGGGCGTCGGAACGATCATGGGGTCCGCCACGGTTTCAATCGCGGAGACCGATCCGGTTTCGTCCAACAACAGCGCTTCGGCGTCCACCTCCGTGACCGCTGCGCCCCCCGCGACGGCGGCGGTGAAGGGTGTTGTGTCCAACATCGTGGCCAGCCTAACGTCGGATGTGCCCAGCATCGATGGGGCGAAGTTCTCAACCACCGGCGGCTTTGACCGGCCGTTCCGCAGCCCCAACGGGCAGCGCTGGATCATGAGGGCGGACACGGACCTGGCGACGACGGCCGATGATGTGCTGGTCGTCAGCGGCCCGGGCGGGTTGTCGGTGAGCGCCCGCGAGGGGGACCTTGACGCCGAGAGTGATACCTTTGGCCCATTCGACATCCACTACGGCATCAACGATGCAGGCCAGTTCGTGTTCTCGACCAATACGACCGCGACGGTGGCGGATGAGGTCGTCACGAAGTGGAACGGGTCGGCGTTTGTCACCGTGGCGCGCGAGGGCAACGCGACCCCATCCCTCCCGCCGACGACGTGGGGGGCGACCAGTTCGAGCGCCCAGATCCAGACGGACGGGACCGTGTCGTTCTACAGCAGCCTGGCGGGTGCAACGACCACGACGGATACAGCGATCTTCCGCAGCGATGGCGCGGTGGTCGTCGGCCAGGAAGGCGTCACGGTTTCAGGGAACCAGAGCGGCGGGACAACCCACACCGCCAAGGCGTTCGACACCGGGGGTACCGACGGCCAGGGTTTCTACACCAACTCGGACGGTTCCCGCTACATGTTCTCGGGCACGATCAACCACCCCACGCTGGGCTTGGACAGGGTCGCGGTGGTCGACGGGAATGTTGTGATCCAGGAGGGCGTCGTGCTCGCGGGCTCGACGTTCTCGAGCCCGACCAACGCATCGAGCCCCATCAACTACGTCTTCATGGAATCCAACGGTGACTGGTTCGCCTACGGCGACAACGACGACACCGTTGACTGGGCGCTGAAGAACGGCGTTGTGATCGCGGCGACGGACACGGCCATCGGCGCGGGCGCCGAGATGTGGAACCAGGCCCCCTATGCGCAGACGTTCTTCCTTGCCGTCGGCAACAACGGCGGCGACTACGTCGTGGGTGGCACGACCGACGCCGCCGACGGCCTGGCCAACGCGGTCCTCGTGCTCAACGGCACCACCGTCCTGATGCGCGAGAACGACCCCGTCGACCTGGACAACGACGGGATGTTCGACGACGCGGTGCACGTTCGCACCTTCATCGACGACTTTGCGTTCCTTTCCGACACCGACCTGTATATCGTCGTGCGCCTGCGCACGGCGGCCGTGGCCACGGGTTGCGGCGGGACCGATACCGACATCGGCCAGGCGCTGGTCAGGATCGCCCTGCCCTCTCCCTGCGGCTCGGCCGACTTCGACGGCGATGGTGACACGGGCACCGACCTAGATATCGAGGCCTTCTTCGCGTGCCTGGGAGGGGATTGCTGCGCCACCTGCGGCTCGGCGGACTTTGACGGGGATGGTGACACGGGGACGGACCTTGATATTGAGGCGTTCTTCCGGGTGCTTGGCGGCGGGGCTTGCTGATCGTCTGCTGGACTGTGAGGTGAAGGGCGGCCCGGAGTTTCCGGGCTGCTTTTTTGTGCGCTGCCAAGTGGTAAGTGAACCCCCTGTCCGGGGATCAGGGAAGTGCGGCCCTGCGATATTCAACTCACACCGAGTCCGTTCGGCGGCATCGCACCCGCTTCGGGTTTGGAGCGGTGAATGAGCCGGATTCCGCGATGCCCATGACACCCTCTTGATCGACTCGGCGCATGACCTAAGAGCCCATAAGAACAAAGGAGGCGATCATGTTCACCCGCCCCGGAAGTTTCCGGTCTCCCCGCTTGCTCCTCGCCGCCGCGGCCATCTTCGCGGCCCCTCACGCACTCGCGCAGGGCGAGGGCGACACCATGTACCTGACCGACGAGCCGGGCAACTGGTTCCGCAGCGAAGCCAGCGGGACGCCCGTGAGTGTCATCAACGCCGGGGAGCGTGTGGACTTCATCATCGGCAACTGCTGCACAGACACGCGCCACACAGCCACGCTCCTCATCAAGCCCACCGGCTCGGCGGTCAACCTCGACCAGGACCAGCCGCGGCGCGGGTCACTCTCCCTCGAGTTCGATGTCCCGGGCGTGTACGTGCTGGTATGCAAGGTCCATCCGTACATGACCGCCGTGGTGGCGGTGCGCGATGCGCAGGGCAACATCCCCGATGTGCAGGCGGGCTCGCTGCCGTTCATCGGTCACCTGGGCGCGGGGTCCCTTCCGGCGGCGACGGTGCTGTCGGTGCTCACGACCGTGGCGCCCACCGACGCCGACAAGCTGGCGAAGTGGGACATCCTGGGCCCGTCGGCGCGCGTGGTGCCGCCCGTGCCGGGCGTGGGCGAGGTGTGGATCAACACCCAGTTTGAGCGCGTTCCCGGCCAGGTGTCGGAGCATGACGCGGAGAAACCGGGCACGATCACCATCCTCGACGCGGCCACGTTCACCGTCGAGCGCGAGGTCAACGGGCTGGCCGCCGGCGGGATGTGGAACAACCCGCACAACATGTGGTCCAACACCCGCCTGGATGTGGTCTACAACGCCAACTGGTTCGGCAGGTGGATCAACAAGGTCGACCGCGCTGGCGGGGCCATCCTCGACAGCATCGCCGTCGGCGAAGCCCCGACGCACATCATCAGCACCCCCGCATCCGCCCGGGGAGACCCCATCCTCACGATTCCATTGAGCGCTGAAAACAACATGGTGAAGGTGCGCGACGGGGCCGACGGCCTCCGCATCACCGACAGCGATCCCACCGGCCAGGGCCGCAACCACCCCCACGGCCACTGGCTCACCTGCGGGAGCGGCGACCGCGCGATTGTCCCCAACGTCTTCAAGGGGCTTGGCGTTGCCGGCTCCATCAGCATCATCGATACCGCCAGCGGAAACGTCCTGCGTGAGTTCACCCACGACGCGGCCGACCCGATCCGGCGCGCCCTGCTCATGCCCATCGCCGCCGGGCAGTGCCATGTGGGCTGCCGGTCAAAGGCCTATGTCGCCAACGCCGTGTCGGGGATGGTGACCGTCATTGACGTAGATCGCCTCGAACTACTCAGGAACATCCCGGTGACCGTGGCCCCGGACGGCGCCATGGGCCTTGACCTGCTCCACACGCTGCAGGTCCCCATCCAGACCCCCGTCAGCCCCGATGAGCGTTGGGTTGCCACGGCGGTCCTGTCCCTCACAACCGTGCCTCGTCCACCCGCGGCCTCGGCTGATCACGTCGCCCTGATCGACACCACAACCGATGAGGTCGTCGTCTTCATCGCCACACCCGCCGGCACACACGGGGTGAACTGGGGCGCCAAGCTCGGGGGGGGCTATTACGCCTACGTAACCAACCAGCACGCCAACGTGCTGACCATCATCGACCCGGACCCCAACGGCGATGGAGATGGGCACGACGCCGCCGTCGTCGGTACGATCCCGCTGGCCAACGCCAGCACCGGGGCGGGCGTCACCGATGGCACCGGGGGGCAGGGTGTAAAGCCTCTCCCCATGACCCACGACGGCTGGATCCAGCCCTCCGTCGCCCTGATCGGGTCCGGGTCCCTCTCCACCGAAGTCGAGGGCTGGCTCAACCGGCTTAGCCCCGAACAGCGCGACCCACACGGCCACCACGGGGCGGACTTCGACGGCGACGGCGACACAGGGACCGATGGTGACATTGAGGCGTTCTTCCGCGTCCTCGCCGGCCTGCCCTGCCCCGGTTGCGATTCGGCCGACTTTGATCGCGACGGCGACACAGGGACGGACCTTGATATCGAGGCGTTCTTCAGGGTCTTGGGCGGGGGCAACTGCTGATCGGGGCGCAGCACCGGTGCGTGCACGTGGATCGGAAGGCGAGATGAAGGTGCGATAGCGCTGGTCTCAGAGCCGACCAGCGGCACCCGACTGCACTTCTTCCGCGTACCGAACGCGGTATAGTTCGGCCCATGACGATCGAGACTTACAAGCCGGGGCAGCGGGTGCGGGTGACGCAGCAGGTGCCGCGCCGCCGCGGCGAGACGATGGTGACCACGGTCGAGGGCACCATCGTGAGTTTCCAGCAGGGCAAGACGGGGTCGTGGTACGCGCACAGCCGGGACCACAAACTGTGGATTGACCGGCTGGAACTCCGCAAGGACGACGGCGAGTTGGTGATCGTCAACCTTGACCAGTACTCGGTTGTTGATGTGGTCGGGGAGTAGGGCACGAAGGCGGTCCTAAGTCCCAGGTCCTGGGTCGGGGTAGAGATCCGAGTGCTGAGGGCTGGGTAGACCTGGGACGTAGGACTCTTCGGCCGCCACGAGACTTTTCTGGAAAAGTGCCGGTTTGTGCGCACGGGATCGCGTTCGCGACGGTGGCTGTGCGCGAAATCTGGAAGATTTTTTCACACAGGTAAACAAGGGGTGAGCGTCGAGTTTTCTGCTGCGCCGAGGGGGCCGCGGCGCGCACAAACCGGTCGCGGAGGGGGGGTAGGTGAGGCGTGCGTGCGAAACGGGGCACGCTGCACGACTGGAGGCTCCTCATGGCGTACCGGATGGATGCGTTCGCGGATGTGGGTGTGGATGAGGCGACGGTCGTGCGCGCCATCGAGGTGCACACGAAGACAGTCGTGGCGCGCTTGGAGCGATTATGGGCGTATTACCGCAACCCGCTGAAGGCGCGGAACGTGGGCGCGGGCGGAGCGGGCAGTGGTGGCGGCTGGAGCCGCGTGGGGAAGTGGTACAGCCTGGCGCAGGAGGCGGGCCTGCCGCCGCGGGTTACCGGGTGTGGAGCGGGAGGGGTGGGGGTGGGGGGGACGGGGTGGCCGCTGCCGGAAGATCGCGCCTTTGACCGGCGCGAGGTAGTGATCGAGAACGACATCGCCTGGCGAATCCAGACGATGGTCGACTTTATGTTCGGCAAGCCGGTGACGATGGTGAGCACCGCGCGGGATGAGGCGCTGCGGCGCGCCATCGAGCGGGTTCTCGACGATGTGTGGGAGCGTTCCGGCGGCATCGGCCTGCTCCAGGACATGGCGCTGCTCGGGCACGTGTATGGGCACGTGGACCTGGTGCTGCGGGTTGATTGGGAAGCGCTGGCCAGGGGCGGGAACGACCTCCAGGCGTCCGCCGCCATTCGCATCGAGGTCGTCGAGCCGCGCCGGGGGGTGGCGGTGCTTGATGAGCGCGACTATCGGCGGATCAAGGCGTACATCATGCACCACGAGCGCGATGCGGCGGGCGCGCCCGAGCCCACCGTGATCGAGCGGCTGCTGGGGCGGGCGAGGCGCACGCGGGAAGGAAAGACCCGGCGCATTGTGGAGGTCCTGTCGGCCGACGCGTGGCAGGTGTACGAGGATGATGAACTCGTATGGGAGCAGCGCGCTCGGGGCATCGACGGCCAGCCGCCGGTGGTGCACATTCAGAATATCTCGCAGCCATTCGAGTACGAGGGGATGAGCGAGGTGGAAGCGCTGATCCCGCTGCAGGATGAGCTCAATACGCGCCTTTCCGACCGGGCCAGCCGCGTGACCATGCAGAGTTTCAAGATGTACCTGGCCAAGGGGCTGGACGCGGCTCCGGGCAAGTCCGTGGGCCCGGGCCAGGTGTGGTGGTCAGACAATCCCGATGCGGAAGTCACGGAGTTTGGCGGCGACGGCAACAGCCCCAGCGAAGAGTCGCACATCCGCGAGGTGCGCCAGGCGCTGGACAAGGCCTCGGGCGTGCCGCCGTTGGCGAGCGGGGTGGTGCAGGCAAAGATCGGCAACCTCAGCAGCGCCAACGCACTCAAGATCACGCTCATGGGCATCCTGAGCAAGACGGCGCGCAAGCGCGTGATGTATGGAGGGGGTATGGCGCGCATGTCCGCCCTGGTGCTGGGCGCGCTGGACGCCGCGGGGGTGTTCAAGACCGATCCGGTGGACCGCGGCATCCGGCTCAACTGGCCCGACCCGCTGCCGGCGGATGAACGCGACCAGGTGTTCGCGGCAGAGGCAAAGGTGCGGCTGGGAGTGCCGGTGGAACGGGTGCTTGCGGAACTTGGGTACGCACCGACGGACCCGGGAGTGACGTAGTCCTGCCTGTCGGCGAGGCATGGCAGGAAGGCGGGAGCGGCGGTGAGACGGCGAGACGGTGAAAACGAGCGTGTCACTGGCGGGCTCTGACACCAGTGCATGAAACAACAGAGTCGTGTTGTCTCTTGGGCAATCGGTGCGCGCCTGTGGCGCGGGAAGGGAGTGTGCAATGAGCGGTACAGACGAGGGTGTGCGGGGCGGCGAGGGTGGCAGCGAGTTGGGCGGCGGCGGGGCCGCTGGAACGGATTGGGAGAAGCAGGCGGGGGAGTTGGGGGCGCGATTGGGCGAAGTGTCGGCGGCGCTGAGTCAGGCGCAGCGGGCGTTGGCTTCGGAGCAGTTACGGCGGCAGATCGAGGTCGAACTGGTGCAGGCCGAAACGGTGGACATCGAGACGGCGCGCCTGCTGACGGAAGCGGCTGTTTCACAGGTGCAGACGCCAGATGTTGCCGGGGCCGTCGCGCAACTGCGGGCGAAAAAGCCGTTCCTGTTCCGCGCGAAAAAGGCCCCGGCAAGCGCCACCGGGGGCGCCGCCCGCGCGCCGTCGCCAACGGAACTGGTGGAGGTCGCGGCGCAGGCGCGACAGAGCGGCGACCGGCGCTCGCTGCTGCGGTACCTGCGGGCAAGGAGGGGTGTGGGCTAAGGGTGAGCGAGGGCAGGCGCGGGCGCAGATCACCGGAGGAGTCCGGTGCCTGGCGGATCGACGCTGCTCCATCGCCAGGAAAGGCAAAGGGAGTTGCTGGTTGCCGGTGTGATCGACGTCCATCCATCGCCTGAAAAGGCGATGCCACAAAGAGCACGACAAACAAAGGAGGATCCGCATGAGTTTTTCAGGTAAGCCGACGTACGGGGCAGGGGTTGATCTGCCGGAACTGGTCGAGGATGTGTCCGACATCATCGGGATCGTGAGCCCGTACGAAACGCCGCTCTTGGCGCACCTGGGCGACCCCAAGCGCGCGGCGACCAGCACCGTCCACGAGTGGCTCGAAGACTCGCTGCTGGCGAACACCGACACCATCAACCAGGGCTCCTTCTCGCCCAACGCCAACGACGCGACGTCCATCACCGTCACCGCGGGGGCGCGCTTCCAGGTGGGAGACCTGATGCGCCCGGGCAACGCGCCCGAGGTCATCCAGGTGACGGTCGTCGCGGGCAACGTGCTGACGGTGGTCCGCCGGCACGGTAACTCACCCGCGAGCGCCCTCAGCAACGGCCTGCGCCTGACGATCCTGGGCAACGCCGCGCTCGAAGGGGCCGATGCCCTGGCGGCGCGCTTCACCAGCCGCGCCCGCCGGCAGAACTACACACAGATCTTCACCGCGACGGTGGATGTGACCGGCACCATGCAGGCGGTGCGGTCTTATGGCGTGCAAGACGAGGTTGATTACCAGAAGCAGGAGCGACTGCGCGAGCTGCTGCGGGACATGGAGAACTGCGTGATTAACGGGGCCGCGCCGGCGGCAACGCCGCAGGGCTCGACGACGGTGCGTCGCTCGATGAACGGCATCATCCGACAGATCGCGACCAACCAGTTCGTGCCGGGCCAGGGAGGGTTCCCCGCGGGCGGGGGCGCGGGGAGCAACGAACTGAACGAGAGCGTGATGAACGCGGCGTTGCGCCTGGCGTGGGAGCAGTCCTCGGGCCGGATCGACACGATTGTCGTCAACGGCCTGCAGAAGCGGCGGATCAACCAGTTCATCAGTTCGGTGGCGCGGGAGTACGAGCCGCAGGACAAGCGGCTGAGCGAGATGGTGAGCGTGTACGAGAGCGACTTTGGCGTCTGCCGCGTCGTGATGTCGCGCTGGGTGCCCGCCGATACCGCGCTGCTGCTGGACAGCTCGCGGGTGGAGGTGATGCCGCTGTCAGGCCGCAGTTTCCACTACAAGCCGCTGGCGGCGACGGGCGACTCGGTAAGCGGCCAGGTATTGGGTGAGTACACGCTGGAGTTCAAGAACGAGAACGCCCACGCGTTGATCCGGGGGCTGGCGACGGTGTGAGTGGGTGGGGGTGATGGGCCCGGCGCGCCCCGGAGGGGGCGCGCCGGGATTCGAGAGTCTTGCGAGGTGGTGGACCCAACGAGGCGATCGCGGCGGTTGCAGAGGGGGCGGAGAAGCGCGGAGTCAAGCAGGAAGTGAACCACGGAGAACACGGAGAGACACGGAGGAGGAAGGGTGGGCTCGGAGAGAAAAGAAGTGCGGGTGCCGGGCCCACTGTTTGAACTCCGCGTGTCTCTGCTCCCTCCGCGGCCTCTGTGATCTGCCTTGGGGTTTCCTCCGTTTGTCTCCGTGTGCTCCGTGTTTCAAAGTGTTTGCGTTGGAGAGGAGAACCGCATGTTCATTCAAGACCGTGACCTGCTTGTGTTTGAGCCCAACCTCTTCCGCGATGTGGTGTGGGTGGGCCAGCGGCTGACGGTGGGGGTGGCGAGCATCGGCGATGTGATCCTCGCGATCGAGGGCGCGGATGTGGACTTTGAGAACTCGGGCGTCGAGGCCGGGTGCGTCGTCACCGTGAGCGGTGTGTCCTATGAGGTCATCGAACGGATCTCGCCCACGGAACTGGTGGTCTCGCGCCTGCGCATCGAGGGCGCGGCCGCCCCCATCGTGCCAACACCGGTCACCGATGCTCAGGCTTGGGTCGTGTCGTTCCGGCCTCAGATCGAGATGGTGCACCGGCAGGTACTGGCGATGCTGGGCCTGGCGGTCAATGGGAGCGGCGCGGGGCAACTGACCGAGGCGGATATCACCAACCCCGGCGAACTCAAGCGGCTGGAGGCGCTGGGGACGCTGCACCTCATCTTTTCGAGCGCGAGCGCCGCGGCCGGCTCGCCGATGAACGAGCGGGCCCAGATGTACCGCGAGTTGTTCGGCGAGGAGCGCCAGCGAGTCAGGGCGATGATCGATACCAACGGCGATGGTGAGGCGGATGTGGTGCGGCGGCCGAGCGTTGGTCAGCTTGTGCGTGGTTGAGGGAGAGCCGGGAAGTTGAACCACGGAGCACACGGAGAGACACGGAGGGGGAGGGTGGGTTCGGAATAAGTCATGCACTGGTCTGTGCCGCCCGTTCGAACTCCGCGCCTTTCTGCTCCCTCCACCGCCCCCGCGATCTGCCTTTGTATTCCTCCGTGTTTCTCCGTGTCCTGCGTGGTTCAAACGTTCGGTAATGCGAGGAGTGTGTCATGCTGCTGCTGAACCCAAGAAGTGTGCGATTTGGGGCATTGGTGTGGGAGGGCGTGACGATCCTGGCGATTGATCGGGCCGGAGCGCGCGTGACGGTGGCGTGGGGCGACAAGGGGCCGCACGCGGTCTTCGCGGATGTGCCCGAGCAGCGGGTAAGCGTGCGGGTGGTGATGGAGGTGGACCGCGATGATGTCGGTGTGCCGCGCCCGCGGGAGGTGGGGGTGCTGAGTTTCTACACGTCACCCAACGACAGCGACGGCGGCCGGCGGCGGGTGAGCATGACGGCGGTGGTGACGGGCGTGTCGCACGAACTGTCGCAGAAGAAGGGGGCGCTGCGGACGGTGGAAATGGTGGCGGTGTCGGCGGATGGCGCTGCGGACCCGGTGAGTGTCGTGGAGGCTGGTGGCGAAGTCTAAGAGAACGCGGAGGGAACGGAGGGGGCGGAGGAACGCGGAGAAAACTGGGGAGGTGGGTTCGGAGAAGAGGCGCGTGAGGTGGGGGTGGCGCTTGCTTGTTCGGACACATGTTTCAGTTCGACTCCGCGTCCCTTCGCGCCCTCCGTTGCCTCCGCGTTCTCTTCTCCTGATTGAGGCGACGACGACGAGGAGCAAGACCGTGAGTTCATTCAAAGGCCTCAACTTGTTCGGCTCTGGCCCGCACCGCTTCTCGCTCGCCAAGCAGGGCCACCTGCTCACCAGCGACTTCTTCTTTGGCGGCGCGGGGGGCGGATCAACCGCGCAGGGGCTCATCGACCTGGATGTGGTCGTCCGCGGCCGCCTGATCGCCGCGAGCGATGCATCGCTGTGGACGCTGCGGGACTCCGTCGCAGCGCAGTTGCTCGACCCGCCCACGCCCGGCACGCTGATTGATGAGCACGGGCGGTCCTGGGCGGGGATGTCGTTCGTCGGGTACGTCGAAGAGGACCGCGTGGATCGCGGGCGGGTGGTGTCGGTCGGGTATGAGGCCGTGTTCCGCAAGATGTAAGCCGGGGGTGCAGCATGGTTGAGGCAGAAGTGGCCGCGGCGTTGGCGCAGTTCGGGACGGCGGGCCTGGTGGGGTGGATGTGGCTGACAGAGCGGCGTGCCGGGGCCGCGCGGGAGCGGCAACTCACGGAGGTGCACGACCGCCTGTTGCACGAGCGGGCGTGCTTTGATGTGGCGGTCAACGCCCTGCGCGAGAACACGCGGGTGCTGGCGGCGATCGAGGTGGGCCAGCGGACGCTGCTGAGGGTGCTGGATAGATGGCCGCGAGAGGCGGATGTGAGGGCTGGGGTGCGCGAGCCTTCCGTGTCGGAGGAATGAGCCGTTCCGCATGCACCCGCCAGCCTCGCCCCGAACTGTTTCCGTGGGCGCATAGACTGGACCATGCGAGTTGCGAAGCGGGTCCTTTGGCGATGGCTGTGCGCGAGTGTGTGTGCGTTGGCGGGCGCGGCGGCGTTGGGCGGGTGTAATGCGCCAAGGGCGGAAACTTGGCCCCAGCCCCTCCCCGTTGCGGCCCGAGACGACGGTTGTGCCTTCGCGCCCGTATCGCTCCAAATTCACCCACTCACCCACATCGACCAGGGCTCGGAGTCACCCGCGGGCACCCGCGACGGCGAGTGCACCCTGGTGCTGCACTTTGAACTCCGCGATGCGTACGGGGATGCGGTGAAGGGCCTGGGTTCGTTAAAGGTTGAACTCTACCGCCTCGGCACCGGGGTGACGCCGGGGATCGAGAGCCAGGAACTGGTGTGGGATGTTCCAGAACTGCGGGATGTGGAGTCCAACACGCTGAGGTACGACCGCGCGACCCGCACCTACCGGGTGCCGCTGGGTGCTCCGCGCTGGGTGGCCGACTGGATCGCCAAGGCTGGGGTTGACCCGGGCTCAGGCCCGTCGTGGCTGAAGGTGCGGGCGGTGCTCAACACCGGGGATGAGGCGAGCGAGAACTACCTGGATGATGAGTTTGTGATTCAGGGGTAGGGCGGAAGGCATTGGGCATTGGGGAAAGGCAGAAGGCGCCGGAAAACGTCCGGGCGGTGTACCCGCAGTTCCTTAGGTCTTCTCCCGAAGCCCAATGCCTGATGCCCAATGCCTACTTCTACTTCTTCTTGATATCCCCACTCTGCCGGTAGCGCTCGCGGTACTTCTCCGCCAGCTTGGTCTGCTTGTTGCTCAGGTCAATCTCGCGCCCGTCGATGAAGGCGTGCTCGATGCGCGTTGTGACTTCCAGTGGGTTGCCGGTGGTCACGATGAGCGTCGCGTTCTTGTTGGCTTCGAGGGAGCCGAACTGGCTGTCGATGCCCAGGACTTCCGCGGCGGAGAGCGTGATAGCGCGGAGGGCATCATCCACGGGGAGGCCGTGGGCGGCGGCCATGGCCGCGGCATAGGGCAGGTTGCGCTCGTGGGCGGTGTCGTCGTTGTTGGCGATTGCGAAGCGGATGCCCAGTTCGTGCAACTTGGCGGGCAGGCGGTAGCCGTCGTCGTAGGGCGCATCTTCGCGCGAGGGCATGATGTGCGTGCCCAGGATGATGACGGGGATGTCGTGCTTGATGAGCAGGTCGGCGCAGAAGGGGGCCCCGCGCCCGCCGATGATGACGGGCTTGAGGCCGCGCTCGATGGCGAATGCGATGGAGGAGGTGATCTGGTCCACGTCGCTCGCGGCGATGAAGAGGGGGCGTTGCGTGGGAGTTTGGGCCGCGTCGCCGCCGGTTGAATCAGTGGAGGTCTGTGGAGGGAAGACCGCTCGCATGGCTTCCCAGCGCAGATCAGTGGGTGCCTCCGGCTCCGCGGCCTTGGCCTGTGCGTACGCCTTCGCGGTGTCGAACGCGTCCTCAATAGCCTGGAGGTTGCGCTTGATGTTCTTGTTCTGCTCTTCCTCGGGCATGTCGAAAAAGCGGCTGTTGGTAATGGGGCGGACATTCGGCCAGCGGACGATGATGCCCGCGCCGGGGAGGACGGCCATGTCTTCGGTGGTCCAGCCGTCCAGGCGAATCACCGAGGGCTGGCCGGAGATGACCCCGCCGGTGGGGAAGACGGCGGCGAGCAGCACGCCGTTGCTGCGCGTGACGGGGATGAGGGTAGAGTCGGGGTTGACGGCGGTGACGCCGCGGACCTCGGGGGTGATGGAGCCGGTCTCGGAAGTATCGATGGTGGCGGCGACGGCCTGGATTTCGGAGAGGCCCAGTTGCGAGTACGGGCTGATCATGCCGGGGTAGATGTGCTTGCCCTTGGCGTCGATGCGGCGGGGCTGCTTGGCCCAGCGGACGGTCTTCTCGAGTTCGGCAAAGGCAGGCGCAGTCATGACGTCCTGGATCACGCCCGAATCAAACCAGATTACGCCGTTGTCGATCGCGGGGCCGGAGATGGGGTGGATGGTGGCGCCGGTGATGATGACGGGCGCGGCTTGGGGCGGGGCCTTGATGCCCAGGTCCTGGGCGCGCGCGGCCAGCGTCGAGGCAAGACTGGCGATGAGAACGAAAAGAAGACGAAGAGAACGCGGAGGTAGCGGAGAATGCGGAGGAAAGGCGTGTGTGTCGGAATGGGTGGTCATGGGGGGCATCTTGGCTGTCTCTGCTTGCAACATCTTCTTCCGTTCCTTCCGAACCATGTCTGGGTTCTTCTCCGCGTTCCTCCGCCGCCTCCACTACCTCCGCGTTCTCTTTTCTTTAGTGCACCAACCCGCAGCCGCAAAGCCCCGGGATGTCGTTGGGCCCCTTGCCGCGGTTGTAGAGGTCCAGGAAGTAGTCCCAGCGGGCCTGTGACTCGGCGTCGAGCAGCGCATCCGATGGGGGCGTGGTCTCTTTGGAATCATCGGGCTTCTCGCCGCCGCGCCCTTCGCGACCAGGACGACCCGCGCCGGCGGCCCTGCCATCCTTGCCCTCGGCGAGGAGTTTCTGGATCAGCCGCTGGCGCTCCTTGGCGATGGTCTCTCTCGCCGCGGCATCCTGCTCCAGCGAGAAGTAGCAGCGACCGTCTATATACGTAGCCTCGCAGCGGGCGAGGGTCGAAAGCGGAGATGAAGACCACACCGCAAAGTCGGCATCCTTGCCCACTTCGAGCGAGCCGACCATCTTGTCTACCTGGAGTTGCTTGGCGGGGTTGAGCGTGACGAACTTGAGGGCATCTTCCTCGGAGAGGTTGCCGTACTTCACGGCCTTGGCGGCCTCAACATTCATTCGGCGGGCCAACTCGTCGGAGTCTGAGTTGTAACTGACGACCGCGCCCACATCGTGCATGAGGGGCGGGCCCTCTGGAATTGCATCCTGCACCTCGACCTTGTAGGCCCACCAGTCGGCGAAGGCCGAGCCGCCGCCGGAGTAGTCGCGGACGTAGTCGGCGACCTTGTAGCCTTCCAATATGTGCTGGAAGGTGCCGATCTTGAACTTGAAGTCGCGGGCGACCTGGGTGAGCATGAGGATCTCATCCTGGCGGTAACTGTGGCAGTGGACGATGCGGTCGCCGCGGAGGATCTCGGCGAGGGCTTCGAGCTCGAGGTCGCGCCGAAGTGGCGGAGTGGAAGAACCAAGCGAGGCGGTCACTTTGCCACTCTGCCCTTTCGCCACTTTGCCACTTCCCGCGTCGTATTCCTTCGCCGCCGTGAACCGATCCCGGATCAGCGTCTCTACGCCCATGCGCGTCTGCGGGTACCGGCTGCTGGCGGTTGAGCCGGGACCGCGGTTGACCTGGCGGGGGTTCTCGCCCAGTGCGAACTTGATGCCGGGCTTGGCGCCCTCGAAGTGCATGTCGTCGGGGTGGGCAACGCCCCAGCGCAGTTTGTTGGTCTGCGACTGGCCCCCGATGGCGTTGGCCGAGCCGTGCAGGTTGTTGACGGCGGTGACGCCGCCGGCGAGTTGGCGGTACCAGTTGATATCGTCCGGCTCGGTCACATCGGCGATGCGGACCTCGGCGGTCACGGCCTGCCCGCCCTCGTTCACGCCCTTGCTGATGCCGGTGTGGGAGTGGCAGTCGATGATGCCCGCCGTCACATGCTTCCCCGCGGCATCGAGCACCCGGGCGCCCTGCGCGGCCGCCTTCGGCGCTTCACCATCGCCGACCTCCGCGACCTTGCCATTCTTGGTGAGCAACCAGCCCTTCTTGATGATGCCCTTGCCTGTGTTGGTCCAGATCGTTGCGTTAGAGATGAGCAGGGTTTCCTGCGCGGGCTGTTCGCTCAGGGCGTACGGACCAAATGGGGTGCCGTACTTCTCGGGGATCTGCGCGATGCGTTCGGCCTCTTCCTTCTGTTTCTTGGCGTCCTCTTCCTCGGGGGGCACGCGCGCGGCCTTGTAGGCGTGCTTGCTTCCATCGGGGAGCGTGGATTCACCGGTGAAGCGGTCTGCCTGGATGGTGACGGTGTCGGTGGACTTGCCTTCCCCGCCCAGTTTGGCGAGGTCGTGCGTAAAGGTAACGGTGTTGCCTTCAATCTTGAGGTCATCGGCCTTGATCACCGTCGGCTCGCCCTCATCCTTGGTAAAGGTCAGCGTGAGCGAGTCTGCCGTGATGCGGAAGGTCAGGCCGTCCTTGTCGTCCTTGTTCTTGATGGCGCCGTCGGCCTCGGTCGCGCGCCACGAGCCGATGGCCGGGCTGAGGGGCTGGCGGGTCGCGGTCCAACTGAACCGCGTGCCGTCCGAGCACAGCACCGTGCCCATGATCGCGTCGCCCTGCACGACGCCGTTGCTGATCCACACACCCTTGGGCTCACCGAACTCATCGTGGTCAAAGACAAAGCTCAGGCGCGACCCCTCGATAAGCACCTTGCGCGGCTTGACCTTAGCGTCCTTGCCCTTCTCGCTCTGCCCCTTGATCGTGATGGCGTTGTCCTTGTCAATCTCCAGCGATACACCCACGGGCTTGCCATCAACCTCGATTGGCCAGGAACCCTCGAGTTTGGTGGGTGGGTCGAACAGTTCGTGCAACTGGCCATCGATATAGATGGACCGCAGTTTGGTCTTTTCGGCGAAGATCGGGCCGTCGGCGAGGATGAGGTTGGCCCGCTTGCCGGCTTCGATCGTGCCCAGGTCGTCCTGTACGCCCAGCATGGCCGCGGGGGTGGTCGTGCACGCGGCCAAGGCCTGGTCTTCGGTCAGGCCGTGCTTGATGGCCGTGCGGAGATTCTTGGCAAACTCGCCCCGGTCACGCAGTTTGCTCGAGGTGAGCGCCACCGTGATGCCGGCGTTCACCATGCGCCGCGGGTTGGTGGGGGCCTGCTCCCAGGTCATCAACTCGCGCAGTTCGACGGACTCGGCCTTGCCCATGGAAGAGACATCGGGCGCCTTGGGGAACGTGAGGGGCAGGATGAACTTGAGGCCATCCTTCTTGATGGCTTCCAACCTGCGGAACTCGGTTCCGCAGCCCAGAATGGCGGCCTCGTACTCAAACTCCTTGGCAACCTTGGCGGCGCGGAGGGCTTCGAGTTCGTCTGAGGTATCAAAGACCAGGTACTGATCGACGAAGGCGTGGCCGACAAGCGGCGCGAGGGCGTTGAAGGATTCATCGGGGAGCGCTTCGTGGCGGTCGCCGCCGAAGGCCCACTCTGCATCGCTGAGGGTCTGGCGGATGAGCGCGATCGCGCCCATCTGCGAGCCGGGGTAGCCGCGGCCACCGCCCCCACCCCCCCCGCCGAATCCGCCCGGCGCTCTGGCAAGTTCAAAGCCGAGCGCCTGGTAGGCCCTGTCCTTATAGACCGGCGGTCGCTCGGTGCTGCGGTCTTCAGCGGGCTTGGCCAGGGAGACGACGGCGGATGAGCCGCGGAAGATGCCGCCCTGGGGCGAGATGGCGGCGGCCCCGAAGCCGAGTTTGCGGAGCGATTCAGCGGTCTTGTCGTCCAGCGCCGGGCCGTCCAGCGCGTGGCGCTGCGGGGTGACACCCGCATTCCAGTGCAGCCCCGGGCTGTCGGGAGAGGGCGCGGGTGTGGCGATCTCGACATAGGGATCGATGAATGCCGCGTAGAGGTGGAGACCCTCGCAGTCGATGATGCGCGGCCCCAGCGGCACACGGGCGGGCCGGAGCTCTTCAGCGCCGTCGCCCATGCGGCCCACATCGGGCGGCAGGATGGCGGTGATGATGCCGTCGCGGAAGACGACGGTGGCATGCTCCATGACCTCACCGGGCTTGGCGTGGAGCGTGCAGTTGGCCAGCGTGGTCCAGGTGGGGTCGCCGCGGCGCGGCCCGTTGGGCGGCGGCGCCAGGGGCCCGTTGCTGGTGGGCTGGAGGGAAAAAGCAAGGGAGGACGCGGCGGCCAAGGCGGCGATGGCGGAGAGGGCGGGGCGTGTCATAGCTATAGGGTACCGGGAGTTGGAGAAAGTGTGCGGGCAAAAAGAGGCTGGAAACGTCGAAGGTGGGCGGCTCGGCGTTCCGCAGGGCGGTGGAGATGGTCCATTCTTCGCTGAAGTGTCAGTTTGACGCTTTTTGACAGTTCGTTGACAGCCACGGAGGGTCCTCCCCCGCACGCGCCCAGTGCGACAGTGCAACCCCGGCGAGCCCCCCCGATACAGTTGGTTGCACGCTTAGCATGGGAGAGCGGGCTTCTATGGCGAAGGGAGACCCTGATGTTAACAGCAAGGCTGGTCAGATGGTCAGGCTGGTCCGTGATTGGGCTGGTATTGCCGTGTTTCATCACCGCCGGCTCGGGGGAGGTGGCCGCGGGGTTCCAGCCACCGCCGTCGCGCCGCGACCCGGCCTGGGTTCAGCAGCAGCGCGATGCGGCCCCGAAGCCCGCCGTCAAAGAGCCGAGCAAGACCAGCGAGTGGGGGGAATCGCCGGGGGTGCGATGCCGCGTGAAGATGCCGGCGCAGGTCAACTGGGCGGAGTTGTTTCTGGTTGAGATTGTGCTCGACCGAATCCCGGAGCGATTGCCGGAGGGGGTCATGCGGAATGCGGGCCAACTACGCCATTGGACATGGCTCGTGCTCGAAAACACAACGACCGGTGACAAGTTCGAGTTGCAGCCGGAAGACCCCTTCTCCGGAATGCCTTCGGAGATCAAGCCCATTTCGCTCCGCGAAGCCGGCGAGGTGAGCAAGTGGGACCGATTCCGCGTGGCTCGCTGCAAAGAGCCCGCGCCGGCGGGTGTATACCGCTGCCGCGTGGAGGTGCGGCCGCGCTGGGAGGCGGGTTGGGGCCAGAGCCCGATGCCGGGCGAATGGACGGAGCCGCTCAAGACAGGCGAGGTTGTGGTTGAGGTGCTTCCAGCGGAGATGGAGAAGCTGGTCATTGAGATTCCAGTGGACCTGCGGGACTACGCGAAGGGTGGGGCAAAGCTGCCCGAGCATGTCGAGGTGTTGTTCACCAAGGGATTTATCGTCGGCTCGTATTCGAGCGTTGATGGTGAGGTCTTTGGGGTAAGCAGCGGCGTGAAACTAGTTGGGCTGAAGGAGGGGCTGTACCGGTTCAAGGCTCGGGATGGAAAGCCGCGGACATTGGGGGTCAAGGTCTTTGAGAGCTGCGAGACCACGATGCACTTTTGGATGCCGGAGGACTGCGGGTACAGGCTGTTGTGGGAGCAGGAGTTTGTGGTGCCTGATGAGGACAAGAAGTAGAAGGAGAGCGCGGGGTCAGGGCCGGCGGTAGCGTCGTACACTGCCCCCGTGTTCTCCCCCATCCCCGACATCCTCGCCGACCTCCGTGCCGGCAACATGATCGTCTTAACAGACGATGAGAACCGCGAGAACGAGGGCGACCTCGTGCTCCCGGCTCAGTTCGTCACGCCCGAGTCCATCACTTTCATGCTCTCGGCCGCGCTGGGGTATATGTGCCTTTCGCTGACGGAAACGGACTGTGATCGCCTGAACCTGCCCCCGCAGGCGGCGGTGAACACCACCAGCCGCGGCACGGCGTTTACGGTGTCGATCGATGGGCACGTGAAGCACGGGTTTACCACGGGCGTCTCGGCCAAGGAGCGGGCCAAGTGCATCCAGATGGCGATTGACCCCAAGTACGGGGAGGGCGACTTCGTGCGGCCCGGGCATATCAACCCATTGCGTTCGCGCGATGGGGGGGTGCTGGTTCGCACGGGGCAGACCGAGGGGTCGGTGGACCTTTGCCGGCTGGCGGGCCTGTACCCCGCGGCGGTGATCATCGAGATCATGAAGGGCGACGGGGAGATGGCCCGCGTGCCCGACCTCATCACGTTCTGTGAGAAGCACAGACTCAAGATGTGCTCGGTGGCGCAGATCATCGAGCACCGCCTAGAGCGCGAGTCGCTGGTCAAGCGGCTGGAGCCGGTGCAGGGTCGGCCGCTGCGCACGCCGCAGGGGGTGTTCAACGCGTTGCTCTTTGAAAGCCCGGTGTACCTGCTGCCGCAACTCGTGCTCACGCTAGGGGACATCGGCCACCTCGATGGGCGGGGCATGCCCGTGCCGTGCGAAGAACCCACGCTGGTGCGGGTCCATCGCCGCCACCTGCTTGGCGATGTGTTCGGCGACATGGACTCATCGGCGGAAGGACCGACGCGGGATGTGCTCCGCGATTCGATGGCGGCCATCCAGCGCGCGGGGCGCGGGGCCATTGTGTACCTGCGGACCACGGGGTCGCCCAATGAGCCGGCCCTTGACTTGGAGGGACGGCTGCAATCTCTCTCGGGGTCCCGAATTGATCCCGATCAGCCGGACTTCAGCGCGACCAAGGGCGCGCCCGGTTCGTACCGCGAACTGGGGGTCGGAAGCCAGATACTGCGCAATCTTGGCCTGTCCAGGCTCCGCTTGCTGACCAATCACACGACGGCACTGCCGGGGCTTGAGGCGTTTGGGTTGGAGATTACCGAGCGCGTGAGACCTGGCTAAGTCTTGTATTTACAAGTAGATAGACATGCTTGTAATGAGGTTTGGCGCGATGCCCCAAGCCGGGTACCGCATTCCTGATTACACCAACACACCCAGAGTACCGATGATACCGTTGGACCTCAGCCCGATGGCGGCCGGCGTATCCCCGGGGTTGTGTTTGTTGCCCTGTGGGAGTCAGAAGACGAGCCTTGGCCGCCGTGGCGAGGAAACCGGAGATTACTGATGGAAGTCACAAAACGTTGCGTTCTTGCGGTGGTGATGGCGGCCGGGTTTGCTTGTGCGGCTCCTGCGTTGGCTCAAAGCGAGAAGCCGGCCAAGGGCGAGCAACCCACAACCCCGGCGAAGCACGCGGCCCCGGCCAAGCCGACGGCCACGGAGAAGGGGCAGCCTACCGACAAGGCGCCCGCGGGCATGGATGCGGAGATGGAGGCCTGGACCAAGGCCAACCAGATCAACGAGAACCACATCACCCTGGCCAAGGACATGGTTGGCCGTTGGGACACCAAGACGACCTTCTGGATGGCGCCGGGCGCGCCGCCGATGGAGTCCACCGGCAAGGCCGTGTTTGATGCTGTTCTGGGCGGCCGGTACGTGACGACCCAGTTCACCGGCGAGATGATGGGCAAGGAGTTCAAGGGCCTGGGGACCTTTGGCTACAACAACGCCACCAAGCAGTTCGAGAGCGTGTGGATTGACAACGAGTCCACGGGCTTCCTGTTCACGACCGGCACCAAGGACGCCAAGGGTGCCATCAACTGGACCGGCAGCTTCACCGACCCGGTCACGGGCCAGAAGAAGGCCGCGAAGGCCGTGAGCCGCAAGGACGGTGCCGACAAGATGTTCTACGAGATGTGGGAGAAGACCTCCGACGGGACCGAGTTCAAGTCCCTCGAGGTTGCCTACACCCGCGCGGCCGGCGGACCGGCCTTTGAAAAGGCGATCGACGCGCAGAAGCAAGAGAAGAAGGCCGCGACGCCCCCCGCAGACAAGAAGTAAGCACGCTGATTCGGGCATGACAGACGACGCGGGGCCGCAAGGCCCCGCGTTTTTTCTTACCGCCACAAGCCCGCGGCCCAAGCAACCTCACCGGAAACCCCCCGGGGGGTCGGGCAGGGCGTCGCGCAGCAATGCGCGGGTCGGGGCCCGTGGGCTGGGGAAGGGCGCGGCTTTGTTCCCACCTTCCTCTTTGCAATAGACTCCCCGTGATGCCCCCCGCCCCCGACAGCATCGCCGCCCGGCACGCCGCGGCGGAAATCGTCCGCATCCTTCGTGACGCGGGGCACACCGCGTACTTCGCGGGCGGGTGTGTCCGCGATGAACTGCTGGGCCTTACCCCCACCGATTACGACGTTGCTACCGATGCGGTGCCCGGCCGCATCTGTTCCCTCTTTCCCCGCACGGCAGAGGTGGGCGTCTCGTTCGGGGTCGTGCTTGTCAAACTTGACCACGCTGTGGTCGAAGTTGCGACCTTCCGTTCCGACGGAACCTACTCCGACCAGCGCCGTCCGGACACCGTGACCTTCAGCGATCCGATCAAGGATGCCCAGCGCCGTGACTTCACCGTCAATGCACTGTTCCTGGACCCCTTCGGCGAGCCCGACCCCGCCATCCCGGGCATCGGAGGGAAGGGCGGGGGCCGGATCATCGACCACGTGGGGGGCATGGCCGACCTTGGTCGTCGGGTTCTGCGTGCCGTGGGCGAGGCCGACCAGCGACTGGCGGAAGACCACCTGCGTGCGCTGCGGGCGGTTCGCCTCGCGGCCCGCCTGGGATTCTCGATCGATCCCGCCACAGCCGAAGCGATCAGGCGCCACGCCCGTGACCTGAAGGGGGTCAGCCGCGAACGGATCGGAGATGAGTTGCGCCGGATTGCCGCGCACCCTTCGCGGGCCGCGGCCGCCATCCTCTTGCATGACCTGGGCCTGGACGAGCCGGTATTCGTGCTCGAACAGCCGGCCGAGGGGTTTGCGCCGCGGGTGCTGGGAGGACTCCCCGGCGAGGCGTTGTTTGCCACTGTCTTGGCCGCGTGGGCAGTTGACTTGGGGCTTTCCGGTGATGAGCCGAAGGCGGGCGAGATTGCGGTGAACGGCCTGGTGCGTCGATGGCGACGGGCCATGGCCCTGAGCAATGAGGAACGGGACCACCTTCGTGCCATTCTGGTGGGCTTCCTGTGCCTTCGATCAAAGGAAGCGGGGCACGGAGGATGGGGGGAGTTATCGGTCGCTCGGCAGAAACGCTCGGTCTGCGCCCCGTGGTTTGAGCAGTCCCTCCTGCTCGTGCAGGCGGTCGATGGGCCGTTGGCCGCGGCCATCGCCGGGCGGGTTGGCGAGTTGGCCGCGACCCCTGCGGGGCTGTGCCCGGAGCCCCTCGTGACGGGGGACGACCTGGTCGCCATGGGCCTGGTGCCCGGGCCGGCCTTCAAGCGAATCCTCACCGAGGTCTACGACGCTCAACTCGAAGGAAAAGTCGCGGGCGCGGCAGAGGCCCGGGAACTTGCCCGCGGCCGGGGAGTCTGAAACCGGATTCCGCCTCTTCCGGCGTGGTCTAGCGGGTTATCCTTTGCGGCGGGTGGAATCAGGTCTTTGGGGCTCTGCGGACGCAGGTTTGCCGCCGGGGCCCGGCCTTGGGCCATGTCCAAGGCACCGAACGGAACGAAACAGGGGTTTTCAGATGGCACACATCCAATCGAATGCTCACGCAACGGTGATGAAACTGCCGGCACGGCGGGGGGGCATGCCCGGCCAACTGGCCGCGGGGTTGCTCGCTACCACGCTGGTCTTGGGTTCGGCCTGGGCGGGTGTCTGGGCGGAGCCGCCCGCGGCATCGCAGGCAACCCCCGGCAAGCAGGACCTGCTGATCTTCCGCAACGGCAACATCATGTACGGCAAGATTGTGACTGAGACGCCCACGACGGTCCGGTTCAAGGGCTCGGTCAGCGGGATCGAGTTTGAGACCGATTACCCCAAGACCGACATCCTGGAAATCAAGAAGGCCGCGACCAGCGGGGACGCCGCTTCGGGCGCCGACCCCAAGGGTGCGGTGCCGGTCACCATCGAGCCGGCCAAGCCCGCGGCCGCGCCGTCCGACGGGGCCATTGGTACGCAGCAGGTCTATTGGCTGGACCTGACCGGCAAGTTCGGCGAAGACATCTCCGAGAAGCCCATCCGCGACGCGATGAAGGACGCCAAGAAGAACAAGGCGGACGTGATCGTGCTCACGCTGGACGCCGACTGGTCCAGCAACCCCATCACCAAGGAAAAGAGACCCGACGACACGGCGCAGTTTGACGCCCTGTTCCGGGCCGAGCGGATCATGCCCATCTTCGTGACGGAGATGCCCGCCGAGTGGGACGAGATGCCCCGCATCGTCTTCTGGGTGAAGGATGCGATGGCCGGGGCCGCGTTCATGCCGCTGGTGAGCAAGGAAATCTACTTCGCGTCCGACGGGCGCGTGGGGGGCATGGGCAACCTGAGCCAGATCTTTGGCTCGATGGGCGATGATGTGGTGCGCGAGAAGCAGCGGTCGCTGCGCCTGGGCCACGCCGAGGGCTGGGCCATCACGGGCGGCTATGACCCCCGCCTGATCCGGGCCATGGCGCGTAGCGAGTACGTACTCTCCGTCAAGTACGAGGGCGGCAAGGCTGTGCTGTTGGAGCGCATGCCCGAAGGCCCCGATGAGGACCTGTTGACCGACGACGGCATCGACGCCAACGAGGACACCGACCGCCAGAAGGCCGCGGGCGATGGCAACGACGTGCTCACGCTCAACGCCGCGACGGCCAAGGCCCTGGGCGTAAGCCAGGGCACGGTGGACACGCAGAAGGAACTGCTCAGCGCCCTGGGCCTGGAGCGGACCGGCGTCCTCATCAACGGGCAGGCCAAGCAGATCATGAAGGGCTGGTCGCAGGGGCTGGACAACGCCAAGCGGCAGATCCGCAAGGCCATCGAGGAGTACACCGAGGTCCGGGTCGAGGCGCCGGGCGACTACCGCGCCCGCAGCAAGGCCCGCTCCACCCGCATCCGCAAACTGGAGGACATCAAGACCCTGTTGCGGCTTTGGGGCGAGGGCATCTCCGGCCAGTGGCTCCAGGAGTACGGCGTGCCCGACCTGGCGACGATCAATACGATCCAGGAGAGCATCCGCATCGAGCAGCTCAAGGACAAGAGGTAATCACGGCAAGCGGTCTAACGGTGAACAAGGGGCGTCAATCATGAACAAGTTGTACAGCGCGGTTCAGGCGTGCGTCAGGCTGGCAGCCCTGACCCTGTGTCTCGTTATCAGCGCGACGGCCGCGATGGCCGGCGACCGCGTTACCCTCAAGGACGGGCGGGTGCTCGAGGGCGAACTCGTCCGTGAAATGGATGGGTACGTCTGGCTCAAGTACACCGTCGCCGGCCTGGAGAAGACCGACTTCTTCGCCCCCAACGAGATCGAGAAGCTGGAGCGCGACGCCGCGGCGGCCCCGGTGGGCGACGCCCCCGTGGTGGCGACCGTGCCGCCCGTGGTGGCCCGCCCGGGCGTCCCCAAGGCCATGATCATCACGCTGGGCGATGAAGAGAACGGCGACATGGTGGGCGTCTACATGACGGCCGAGCAGCTCAAGAAGGCGATCCCCTACCTCGAGCAGGAGCTTGGGAAGGATGGCCAGGGCATCGTGGTGTTCCGGATCCACTCCGGCGGCGGCCTGGCCCTCGAGGTGCAGCGCCTTTCCGACGTCATCCACAATGAGTACAAGCCCCGCTTCCGTACCGTGGCGTGGATCGACACGGCCATCTCGGCGGCGGCCATGACCGCCCACTGCCTCGAAGAAATCTACTTCACCAGCCAGGGCAACTACGGCGCCTGCACGATGTTCTCCGGCGCGCTGGTCGCCGCCAAGGGCCGGTCGCTCGAGGATGCGCTTGTGTTGATGGAGAAGATCTCGGCCCGGGGCGGGTACGACCCCTTGATCATGCGGGCGATGCAGATCCAGCAGCCCCTCTCGGCCACCATCGACGCCGACGGCATTGTCCACTATTACGGCGACACGACCTCCGGAGACTTCATTGTCAACCGCGAGAACGAAATCCTGACCTTCAACGCCATCACCGCCGCCAAGGTGAAGTTCTCGCGCGGCACCGCCGACTCGCTCGACCAACTGACCAAGCTCATGGGCTACCAGGAGATCCAGTGGGTGGGCGGCGAGACCAAGGGGGTGGCGTGGCCCGTCTCCCGCATCGAGAAGATGCAGATGGACTTCCGCAAGCGCGTCGCCGACGACGAGAAGCGGACCGGCGAGTACATCCAGAGTTACAACATGCAGGTCGCGGCGGCGGCGGGCGAGCCGCGCGAGACGCGGGCCAAGTTCGTGGGCCGGGCCCGCAACACGCTGGACACCATCAAGTCGATGGTCAAGAACAACCCCAACTTCAGCTTCATGGCTTTCGGAATGACCACCGAGGAGTTTGAGGAGTTCATCCAGCAGCAGGAGAAGATCCTCCGAGACCTGATGCGGTAAGAAGTTGAAAGTCCAAAGTTGAAAGTCCTGAGTGGCGCGAAAGCACTCAGGATTTTTTTTACTTCCATATACGGCACTCCGACCTCAGGAGTCAGGACTTTCCACTCTCCACTTCTTTTCCACCCTCCACTTCTATGATCCGCCATGCCGAGCACTTTCACCCCCGCCGACCTGGACTGCACGCGCTTTGAGAACATCGAGCCCTACATCAACAGATTGCTGGAGCGCAAGGTCGCGAGCGCGCCCGAACTGGAGCGGTGGCTGATCGACCGCAGCGACCTCTCGGCCGCGTGCAGCGAGGCCCGGGCCAACCTGTACATCTCCATGACCTGCGACACCGACGACGCCGTCGCCCAGGCCGCGTTCGCATCGTTCATCGAGAACGTGGACCCCAAACTCACCCCCGCGGCCTTCGAGCTCGACAAGCGCCTGGTGGAGCTGGCCAAGGCCCACCCGCTCGACCCCGCCCGGTACGCCGTGCTGGAGCGCGCTGCCCGGGCCGATGTCGAACTCTTCCGGCCGGAGAACGTGCCGCTGGAAACCGACCTTGCCAAACTGGGCCAGCGATTCGAGCAACTCGCCGGGTCGCTCACCGTGGTCTTCGAGGGTGAGGAAAAGACGTTGCCGCAGATGGCCAGGTACCAGGAAGTCACCGATCGAACGGTGCGCGAGGGCGCGTGGCGCGCCACGGCGGAGCGTCGCTTCAAGGAGGTTGATAACTTCAACGGTATCTATGACGAGATGATTACCCTGCGCGACCAGGTGGGGCGCAACGCGGGCTTTGAGAACTACATCGGGTACGCGTACAAGAGCAAGCACCGCTTCGACTACGGCGTCGAGGCGTGCCGGCGGTTCCAGGATGGCGTGGGGGTGGCGGTGGTCCCCCTCATGCGCGAACTGGAGCAACAGCGGGCGGGGCTGCTGAAGGTCTCACCACTGCGCCCGTGGGACCTCTCGGTGGACGTCAAGGGGCGGGCCCCGCTGCGGCCCTTTGAGGGCGGTCGCGACCTGATGCGCAAGGCCGTGGGCACCCTGCGCCGGCTGGACCCGCGCCTGGCGGACATGTTCGCAACCCTGGGCGACGGCGGCGAGGCCCGCGGCAGCCGCGCCGGGGCCTGCCTGGACCTGGACACCCGCAAGGGCAAGGCCCCCGGCGGCTACCAGTACCAGCGCGAGTTGGCCCGCAAGAGTTTTATCTTCATGAACGCCGCGGGCATGCACCGCGACGTCGAGACCATGGTGCACGAGGCCGGGCACGCCCTGCACTCGATGCTGTGCGCCGATGAGCCGCTGATCGAGTACCGCCAGCCGCCCATGGAGTTCGCCGAGGTCGCGAGCATGGGGATGGAACTGCTGAGCATGCGCCACTGGGGCGGGGCCAACGGCGAGTGCTTCTACCCCGGCCGCGAGGACTTCAACCGCGCCTGCCGCGACCAGATCAAGCACAGCGTGCTGCTGCTGCCGTGGATCGCGACCATCGACGCCTTCCAGCACTGGGTCTACGCCAACCCCAACCACACCCGCGCCGACCGCGCGGCCCACTGGCTCTCGCTGGATGATCGCTTCGGCAGCGGCGTGTCGTGGGCGGGGATCGAGCAGTACCGCCCGTGGATCTGGCAGCGGCAACTGCACCTCTTCACCCACCCCTTCTACTACATTGAGTACGGCATCGCGCAACTGGGCGCGCTGCAGTTGTGGCTGCGGTCGCTGGAAGAGGGCGAGACAACGGCGGTGGAGGCGTACATGCGGGCCCTGTCGCTGGGCGGCAGCAAGCCGCTCCCCGAACTCTTCGCCGCGGCGGGCCTCACGTTTGACTTCGGCCCGGAGATCGTCAAGCGGCTGGTGGATCGGGTGAACAGGGAGCTGGAGAAGGTGCCGGAGTGAGGCGGGGAAAAACGAACACAGAGGGTCAGAGGGCGGAGAGAGGAACAGAGCAAGCGGCGCGTATTCAGAAACAATCCGCCGGGGTGTTGCTGAAACAAACTCTCGCTCCGTGTCCTCCTTCCTCCCTCTGTGACTCTGTGTTCGCCCTCTCTTGGCCCCGCTCGTCGCCTTACGCCTCGCCCTTCGCGGCTGCTCGCATGACCTCTTCCACCTGCCCCTTGGGGTCTCTGAAGAACACCGGGCTCCAGAGCCGTTGCAGCGTCCAGCCCTGAGACTCCAGCACTCCGGTGCGGAAGATGTCCCACTCCACGGGGTCATCGGCCAGTGTGTACCGCGTCATGTCGCACAGCACACCCACCGTCACATCGTCGGGGCGGGTGGGGTGCCGCAGCGCCACATCGATGCAGAAGCCGTCGTTGCCCCAGTGGACGGTGCTGCCGGTGTTGCGCGTGGCGAGGCTCTTCGCGAGCGATGCTGCGAACGGCGAAGGGGTTTGTGTTTCTTCCTCAACGACGCGACTTGCCGGGAGCGGAGTCGCAGGGAGAGTGGGGGGCATGGCTGATGGCGTTTCGCCGGCAGCCGCGGTGCCCAAGCCGCCATCCTCGGCTTTGTGCACCATCTCGTAGAGCCCCGCAAGCCGCTCCGCAAAGCCCAGGTACGCGAAGAGCAGCCACCCGCCCGTGGGCGCCTGGCCCGCGGGCACCGGCGGCAGAGCGGTGTAGACCTCGCGCGGGATCGATGTGACGACGTGCACCTCATCCCGCGCCCGCGTCACCAGCACGTTCAGCCGCCGCCCGCCCCCGGGCATCACGAGTGGCCCGAACCTGCGGTAGAACTTGCCGTCTTTGTCGGGGCCGTAGGTAGTGCTGATGATGATGTGGTCGCGCTCATCGCCCTGGACGTTCTCCAGGTTCTTGACGAAGAGCCCCTCGAACGCCCCCGCGCCCCTCCGCTGCCGGGCCACCGCCAGCTCCCGCCCGAAGGCCGCATCGCTCGAAGCCAGTTCTTCCAGGCGCTCCAGGATCAGGTCGCGCTGCGCCAGGTTAAAACACCCGATGCCGATGCTGGGCGGCTGCGCCCTCCGTAGCAGGCCGTGCACGATGCGACACACCTGCTCCGCCTCCGCCTCGTTGGTGCGCTTGTCGTACACGCCGGCGACCTGGTACATCGTGAGGGGGGCGCACCGCACCCGGGTGCGCGGGTGTCCCGGGATCGGCTGGAGCCTGTTCCCATAGAACTTCTCGTTGCTGAAGGCGATCAGGTCGGCGTTGCGCGAGCGGTAGTGCACATCGAGATAACTCTGCTCGATGTCCAGCCCCAGGGCGGCGCTGAGGAGGTCCTCGACCTCGCCCTGCTGGGTCTCGAAGAGTTGCTGGTCGGTCTCGACTTCCTCGGCCTCGCTCTGCGACACCGCGCTCTCGAAGAACCGCGTGGGTGGGAGTTGCTTGGGATCGCCCGCGATGACGACCCGCTTGCCGCGGGTGAGGACCGGGAGCGCTTCCTCCAGGCGGCACTGCGAGGCCTCATCGAAGATGACCACATCGAAGATCGACTGTCGCGGAAAGATCTGCGCCACTGTCTCGGGGCTGGCCATCCAGATCGGCCGCAGGTCCATGAGCGGGTCGCCCCCCTCCATGCCTCGCCCCAGGGCCAGCACCTGCCGCAGTCGCATGGCGTGCTTGCCGCGGGTGGTGAGGCGGCGGCGCACATCGGCCCCGGCGGTGCTCAGGCGCGAGCCGGTGGTGGCCAGCAGCCGCTCCTTCTGGCGAGAAACCCAGTGGTGCAGGACGGCGTCCCGCACCTTGGTCCGCTTTTCGTCCTCCAACTGGCGGTAGCGGTCAAACAGGCTCTGCATCCGGCGCGGGTCCAGCCCGCGGAGACCGGGGTTGGCGGTGAGCCGCCGCGTGATCTCCGCAGCGAGCACCGCCCGCCGGATGGCGCCCAGGCCCATCTCGGGGGTCGCGGATTCGCCCAGCAACCCCCGCATCGCCTTGGCCAAGGGGCCCGCGAGCCCATCCAAGGCCTCGCCGATGCGCACCACATCTTCGAGTGTCCGCAGGTGTTCGTTGAGCGATGTCATCGCCGGCGTGCCGACCGCTCCACCGCACCACGCCGCGTGCGACTCGTCCATCCATGCTTTGCGGAACAAGCCCGAGGCTCTGACCGAGCCTGTAAGCCCTGTGATCGCCTCGGCCCGCCGGCGCGAATGCCGCAGCCCCTCCAGCAGCCCCGGCGATGAGCCTTCTGCCCCTTGCGACTTGAGCGCGGCAACAACACCGTCCGTCAGCGGCCTGAGCGCCGGCCGCTCCCGCACCACGCCCAGGGCCTCCAGCGCGGCACTGTGCCCCTTGAGTGCAGCATCCAGCGGTTCGTGCTCTGGTACTCCGCCGCTGGTTGTACGCCCCTCAAACTGGTCTACCACGGCCCGCAGGACCATCGCCGCGCGCAGGGCGGAGTAAAACGCCCGCGCCCGCTCTGCCGCGCTTGCGTTGAGGCCCAGCCCCAGTGGCTCCAGCACCTTGGCCGCCCGGGACTTTCGGCCAATGGCCAGAAACCCCCACCACGCCCGTGCCGTGGGCAGGTACGCTTCGATGGCGCCAAGTCGCAGCGCCAACTCGGGGGCACTGGGCGGAGCATCGCGAACCACCGCCAGCAACTCCGCATCCAGCGCGGCCCCGCGGAAGGCCGCGATCATCGCGGCAGAATCCGCAAGCGAACGCCGCGCCCGGGTGACTTCCGCCTCGCTCCGGTTGGCCCACAGCGACCGTGTTTCAATCGGGGACTCGCTCAACGCCCGTTCCAGCAGACCGAGCAACTCCTCCCGTGCCGCGGACTGGTCCGCCAGAGGTACTTCTGGCGCAAACGGCGGGATTCGCTCATCGACCGTGTTGTCCATTGCCTGCGCGTTCTTGACACACACGCCCATCAAGCCGCGGAAGTAGTCCATCGGACGGGAGACCAGGTCCGACACGCTGATGCCGGCGGCTGCCGTCCACGGGTCGCTCGGGTAGTTGACCCCGAGGGCTCGTCCGAAGGCCTCGCGAATCGCGCCGCTCGCCTTCTCAAAGTCAGCGATGGACACACCTTGAATGGACACACCTTGAACCGACTGGGGGTCAATGTCCCCCGCCGCACTCCCCCCACCCCCACCCCCAGCACCCACCGGTGCATCCTGCGCCGCAACTCCCAGCCACTGGCCCAGCAACTCATGGAGCGAAGCCTCTTCGCCCGTGGGCGGTTGCGACAGGCTGGTATGCACGCCCGTCAACTCCGCGTGCACCGCCGCGAGTTCATCATCGATCTTGCCGATGCGGCCCGACGCTTGCGGGTGGGTCTTGGTCTCCCCGAGTGTTTCCAGTTGCTCGCGGATCGCCATGTACAGGTCGCGTTGATCGCGCTGGGGATCGTGGATGAGCGCGCAGAGGCTTCCCAGGCCCAGGTGTTCCAATCGGTTCGCGACCACATCCAGCGCCGTCCGCTTGTCGCACACAAACAGCACCCGCTCGCCCCGCGAGAGGTGGTCGCCGATGACGTTGGTAATCGTCTGGCTCTTGCCCGTTCCCGGTGGGCCGTGAATCACCAAGCCCGCCGTGGTGCGCGCCAGGGCTACAGCGCGGCTCTGGCAAGGGTCGGCCAACGCCACCAGCCGCTCGCTCGCGAACGACTTGGGTCGCTTGGCCCCGGGCGGGCGATCACCAGGGCCTTCGGTGGGCGCGGCAGTGGGGGGGGTGGGGGTGGGGGGAGGCTGGTCGAGCGATACATCAACCCGCAAGAAACTCTCGACCGGCCCCTTGAGCGGCTCCCCTTCGAGCATCGCCTGTGTGTCGCGCAGCAGCCCCTGGTTGGCCATGGGAAAGAGGCCCAGGACCGCCGCGGGAATGATCGCCGCCCTCCCCTCAAGGCCCTCAGCCCTGGGGGCCGCTTCGAGGATGAGCAACTCGGGAAGGGCATCGGCGGTGTAGAGCGGTGGGACATCGATCTTGAGTGCTCCCGCGACGTGCCGGACCAGTTCCGCAACTTCTCGCCACGGCTGCGCGCCCTCTTCATCGGTGAAGGCGTTCTCGGGTGGCTTGGCCTTGGTCTGCTGTTCCAGCCACGCCAGGAGGGCATCGTTGGGGATGATGCGGTCCACCTCATCGCTCTTGCACTCGATCTGGACACTCGGCGAGGCCCCGCTCTTGACAGTGATGCTCACGGGAATGAAGGCAATTGGCGCCAGCACCCGGCGCGAGGCCGAAGTGCTGCGACCTGAAACCAGCCCCGGCGGGATGCTCACCAGCGGGAAGCCCACGTTGAGCACGTAGGCCCCCGTGTCGTTCTCGTAGGTCCGGGCTTCATCGACCACCACCCGCAACTTGGTCAAGAGCGACTGGTGCTCGGCCCACACCCGCTGCGCCGCCTGTTCCTCGGGCGTCAGGGGCGGCTCGGGATCGCTCTGTTCCCCATTGGCCACGCCGCGATCCCGCGTCCGCCACTTGGAAACCTGGCGCGCCGGCGGTGTGACCTTGGAAACCAGTTCCGTCGCGCCGCTCTCTGAGAGCAGGTCGAGAAGAACCTTGCCGGGGTCGGCATCACCCAGCAAGGCGAACTGGGTCAGGTCGATCCGCTGGCGGCTGGCGTGCGGCCGGCAGTTGAGGCTGGGCCCGCTGGTAATGGCGGCGAAGAGCCGCTCGAGCATCCGCCCCAGGATTCGGTCGCCGGCGTTCATGGCGGGAATGGTAAACCAATGGCGGGCATGGCGAGCGAACGCCCGACAGACACCCACACGCATCCGGCCGGGCTGCACGGCAGCGCTGTGCGCTAGTCTTTTCTCATGCCCGACCCCACGCCCGCCTCTCCCATCCCCCACATGACCCCTGACGACTTCCGCGCGCAGGGCCATCGCATGATCGATTGGATCGCCGACTACTGGGGGCGTGTCGAACAGTTCCCCGTACTCTCCCAGTCCAAGCCTGGCGAAGTTCTCGGCAGACTGCCAATCCATCCCCCCGCCAAACCCGGCGAGGATTCGTGGGACATCATCTTCGGCGACATCGAGAGCATCATCCTGCCCGGCATCACCCACTGGCAGTCGCCCAACTTCTTCGGCTTCTTCCCCTGCAACGCCTCCGGCCCTGCGGTGCTGGGTGAACTCTTGAGCGCCGGCCTGGGCGTGCAGGGCATGCTCTGGGCTACCAGCCCAGCCGCGACCGAACTCGAAACCCGCGTACTGGATTGGCTTGGCGGCGCAATCGGCCTGCCCGAACACTTCCTCTCCACCAGCGGCAACGGCGGAGGGGTCATCCAGGGAACGGCGAGCGAGGCCACGCTGGTCGCGATGATCGCAGCGCGCCACCGGGCAGGGCGCGATGCAACCGGCCTGGTCGCGTACGCCTCGACCCAGGCCCACTCGTCTGTCCTCCGCGCTGCGATGATCTGCGGAATCGCCAAGGGACCGACCGACCACGAGCACGTGCGGCGCATCGATGTCGATGACACGTTTGCAATGCGCCCGGAAGCCCTCGCGCACGCCATGCAGCAGGACGCCGCCGCGGGCCGCACCCCATTCTTTGTCTGCGCCACCGTCGGCACCACAAGTTCGACAGCCGTGGATTCAGTACACGAAATCTCCCGGGCGATCGGGGCGGTGAAGTGGCAAAGTGGCGAAGTGGCAAAGTGGCAGAGTGAAAGCGGGGGTTCTTCTCCTCCCACTCCGCCACTTCTTCCCTGGCTCCACATCGACGCGGCCCACGCGGGCGCTGCGTGCATCTGCCCGGAGTTCCGCTGGATGATCCGCGGCATCGAAGGGGCCGATTCGATCTGTTTCAACCCCCACAAGTGGCTGCTCACAAACTTTGACTGCGACTGCTTCTGGACCTCCGACCGCAACGCGCTCATCAGCGCCATGAGCATCATCCCGGAGTACCTGCGCAACGCCGCGACCGAGTCGGGCAAGGTCATCGACTACCGCGACTGGCAGGTCCCCCTGGGCCGCCGCTTCCGCGCCCTCAAGCTCTGGTTCGTCCTGCGCCACTACGGCATCGCGGGCCTCCAGGCCCACATCCGCGAGCACGTGCGCCTGGCAGCGCTCTTTGAGCAGTGGGTTCGCGAAGACCCCCGCTTTGAAGTCGCCGCCCCGCGCACAGTCAACCTCGTGTGCTTTCGGCTCGCGCCCCTCCCGGGCGAGCCGGCACCTCAAACCGACGCCCGCAACAAGGCTCTGCTCGATTCCATCAACGCCTCGGGCCGGGCCTACCTCACGCACACAACCCTCCCCGGGCGCGGCCTGGTGCTGCGCATGTGCATCGGAGCGACACAAACGCGACAGGAACACGTGCGCAGCGCATGGGTGCTGATACAAGAACTGTCCCAAGTCCTATGTCCTGCATCCTGACACGATCCCCTGTCCCCGCCCGGGGCTGAAGCCGGGGTGGCGGAACACCAATAGAACTGTTCTTGGAAGGCGTTCGAGTGCAGGGGCCTCGTGTACTCCACCCACCACGCGAATGACACGTCAAGTGACACAAGGCGATAACGAGGGCTACGTCTTGTCTTGGTACACCACTTTGCTATGCGCGATCGCCCATCGCTTGGCCGCTCCCCCAGCCTGCTTCAGCAGGCTTGCTCGCTTGTAGGCCACGCCTTCAGGCGTGGTTGCAGGGGCACCACCCAACATCCCTGTTTCATGTCTCCCCAGCCCGTTTCAACGGGCTTCCAGTGCTGGTCCGCCTTCAGGCGATTGGACCTCCACCTGCGTAATGCGTTCCAGCCGATCCTCGACACGCCTCGCGGCGTGGTGCTCGCGCTGGCGCTTGACTTAATCGACAACCCACGGCAGATCGCGCTGACCGAACGACACAACGCCGTATCCGGTCTGCCATGCCAGAACGCCGAGGCCGCACGGGCCGTGATTGATCTGGTGGGCGCAGATTCCCCCGCCGGCGCAGGGCGGGACCACGCCGCCGCCCGGCACGCCCTTCAACTTCACCGTCGGCCTGTTGCAGGATGGGTCGCTGGAACTCAAGTGCCCACCCTTCGGTTTGGGCAGCAACCCCAGCGGCACGGTCGGGACGATCTATGAGGTCAAGCGGAAGGTGGCACCGCCCTTCCGTGCGGTGTCGGCGATGGGGAGCGAAGGCACATCGGGCGGAAGCCCGATGCCACAGTTCACGTTCGTCGGCGCGACGGGCGTCAAGACGATCACCGACGACTCGCTGCCCTCCAACGCTTCGCCCTGCACGTACCAGGTCACCGGTCGCCGCGGCGACCTCCACCGCGCGCGGCAACCCGGCGCAGTTCACCGTGAACTTCGGGATGGGCGGAGGCGGGCTGACGATCGCCTGGGTTACTGGCGGCGAGAGCGAAATCAAGATGGCGGCGTGACGCGATGCAGGGGCTTCGCCCCTGCACCCCCATCAAGGCAGAAACGGCCCCGGAGCGATCCGGGGCTGTTTTGCATAGTGGTTCGCCGCCTGCCTCCCCCAGGTCACACCGGGCTGTAGACCTTGTTCAACGGCGGGATATCGCCGTCCTCAAGGATGGACCGATTCATCCACCCCCGCTCAAGTGCGTTCACCTCAGCTGCGGGACACTCGAGGTAGTAGAGCCAGAAGGGAACCCCGTCCGCACTCCCCTTGCGTTTTTCTTCGGTTTCTAGATGCACGGCCATGCGGCCTGCGATGCTGGCGGAGGCCAAGCCAACATACAGCACGACACCTGAATACGTCACCAATGCGTAGCACCCGGGCACGTCCGGCACGGCGACGTGGTGGGACCACGCAAACTGCGTGTACAACTTCGGACACGGGCTGAGACTGCCGACACGCATGGCTGATCTCAGATCTCCGCAGTGCTTGCGTCGTCCTGCACGTTCATCGCATGGCTCAGAGCGCTCGCCAACTTCCCAATGGCACCTCGGTTCAGACCGGAGGCTTCATTGCCCCGCTGCCACCATTGCGGATGTGCGAGGCCGATGTGCTCGGGCGGAAGATTTTCAAACGCACGGGTGAGCAGCGCCTTGATCGTCTCTTTCTTGAAGTCCTTACGGGCGGCCAGATGGGTGAACACTGTCGCGGAGACAAGGTGAAAGAACTCCACGCCGTTGGTTTTGTAGATTACCGAGGAAGTTTCGGAATCATCGACGAGAAGTTCGAACACCGCCGACCAGTAATTCAGGAGAATAGCGGCGCGGTTGGTATCCCAGACGGGGTTCGACAGCGGGTTGTTGGCGGAGAAGATGTTTCGCTTAAGGGAGTTTATGAAACTGCCCTGGTTGATGGTCGCATTCTCATCGCCATCGTCGTTCGCCATCCGAATCTTTCCGCGCCACGGCGACTTCGGATCAGTGTTCAGGAACGTGGCCACGGCGAGAGCGCGGGCGTCTTCGCCCTTCTCGACCTGCCGCCTGATCCAGCGCGGCATCGTTGGCATCTTCTCAAGGCCGATCATCTTTGTCAGGCGACCGACAATCTGCTGCTCAACTGCCTTGTCCACCGACTTCTGAGTCGTGTTGACGATCAGGAAGTGGCACATCTGGCTGATGTCATCCAACTCGACCGCAATGTTGACGGGGATCTCAAACTCCAGAAGCTCGGGATTCTTGTCTGCCGCAAGGACAAGGCCGGCGATGCGGTGTTGACCGTCAACGACGCTGAGCGGCCCCACCTCATCCACATCAAACGAGATCGTGTGCGTTGAGGAATCGAATTGGATGCTCTTGCTGGTGGCCAGGAAGATAGAGGTCGGTAGGAAAGCGTCCTTTTCCGCGTGGCCGTCGATCAGGTATTCGGACAAACGCCTCGCGCGCCCTTCGTTTAGGAGGCGCTGATATCCCGAAGCTTCGTCGGCCGGGTCCAGCTTGTTGATGGTGTAGAAATTGGGCCGCATCAGGTCACGGACCTGCAAGGAAGTCGCATAAAGCCTGAGCACGCCCTGACGTACGAGTGCCGCTGGACGCGTGATGGTCGCCAAAGCTTCCTCCTTCTTCTGGATCGCCGTTGAATCGAGCAGAATCTTAGCCATCAGCGGCCGATCAACGCGGCCAGCGCCAGGCGAAGATAGCTCCGGTGACGGCGCCGTAGACGATGCCGTCGATGATACCGTCGATGATGCCCACCCACCTGCGCTGATCGTTCGCCCGCCGCAGCGGACCTTCGGCTTGTACGCACCGAACCAGATGGCGCTGGGGGGCGGTGGGGAGGCTGATCCCTTCGACAGAGCGACGAATCCTCGAAGTCGTCTGTTTGAACTGCACCCTTGATGGCACAAGGCTCGTCCCTGTAATGAGAAAGCCCTTCGATGTGCTCGTCGAAGGGCTTGATCTTTCGAAGAGTCGGAGGTCCAAGGCGCAGGACCCAGGACCGTTCCCCTTCCCTATTCTCTCCCCATGCGTCTCCTCGCCTTTCTTCCCCTCCTGCTCCTTGCCGCCTGCACCGCCTCCGGCCCCACGACGTTCTCCGTCCCCCCCGGCCGGTACGCCGCGGCTTTCGACGCCGCCCGCGATGAACTCCGCGACCGCCACTTCCTGCTCGAGCGCGTCGATGCCGGGTCCGGCGTCATCACCACACGCGACAAGCACACCGCCGGGCTGGCAACACCGTGGGATGGGGAACAGTCAACAGTCGGCCAGGAGTTTGAGGACCTGCTCAACCACCAGCAGCGGCGCGTCCGCGTCACCTTCGAGCCGCAAGCCCCAGCCCCGGACAACGCGCCGCCGTCCCCCCTGGGCGAATCCGGTGCTGTCGGGCGTGTCGAGGTCATCCTCTACCGCACCCAGTCCCCCGGCCTGCGCCCTTCCAGCAAGTCCATCAACCTGACGACCACGACGATCGACCCCGCGCAGCGAAACCAGGGCATCGCATCGCAGTACCAGGTCCCGACCTCGCAGGACTCCCGCCTCGCGGCACGGATCGCGCGGGATATTGAGGATCGGTTGAGGCGCGCGCAGTAACAGTCAATGCGCCCGCCTTCACCGATCGCACACGCGATGTGGGGCTACCGCGCCGCGCGCCGCGGAAGCGCCTTGGGAGCCGCCTGCTTCCGAGCCTCGCGCGAAGCGGCCCTCGTGGCACGCCGAACCGCTGCATCGATGGCCTTGCCATCCTGAAACAGTTCAGCTTCGGTCATCTTCGGTTTCGCCCGCTTCGTCGCCACCCGCAACCTCCTTCAAGGATTGAAATACTCTGGGAACGAGTATTGTTGGCTCGTTAGAGAAGCCCCGCTTGGCTTCGGCAACGAGTGTCGCTTCAGCTCCTGAGTTGTCGTATACCCGCCATGTGGTTGCAATCGGCATATAGAGGCCGAAGAGGTTGGCGGCTGAACGCTTGTATCGTCTTCGAACGACGTCATCAGGCACGGAATGCCCTCCCCGGCAAACCCGTGCCTTCACGCGTCGAACTGCGAGTTCCGGCGAGCGCAGCCACACGTATATCAGGTGAACGTTGCATCCCCTGTTCCGCAACGAGGCAAGCCACGGTGCAAAGCTGCGGCTGGCGAGGGTGGACTCGAACGCGAAACTGACGCGAGCGGCCGCAAGTTGATGCAACCGATCGAGCATCACCCTGCCGGCCGCAAACGCCGCGCGCTCTGGTTCGAAACCCGACAACCCCGCGGCCAACGTATCGGCGTTGACGAACTCGCTGATTCCCAGGGTGTCGGCGAGGACGGCGCGAGCGATCGTTGTCTTCCCGGCGCCGTTCGGGCCGCCAATGACAGTGATGGTGGGTTCGGTGGTGGTTGTGGTCATGAGCGTTGCACTGAAACCGGCTACAACAATACCCACCGCCCCACCTCCGGCCCCCCTTGGCAACCCCCCACCCCGACGACTATCCTCTACCCCCGCCGGCTGCGTAACGCCGGCGACAGCCCGTTCCCGCGGCGCGTGCAGCGCCCGGGTACTTTGGAGCGTCGATGAGCATGGGCAACGGATCCTCTGCGCCCCCAGCCTCCGAGCCAAGAGTGGTCATCATCGGCGCGGGCCCCACGGGCCTGGGCGCCGGCTACCGCCTCAAGGAACTCGGCTACCGCAACTTCACGATCTATGACCGCCACCCCTACGTTGGGGGACTGGCCCACAGTTTCCAGGATGAAAACGGCTTTACGTGGGACATCGGCGGCCACGTGATGTTCAGCCACTACACCTACTACGACCAGTGCTTCGAAGCGCTCATGGGCGATGACTTCACGCTCAACGACCGCGAGAGCTGGGTCCGCATGATGGACCGCTGGGTGCCCTACCCCTTCCAGAACAACGTCCGTTACCTGCCCAAGCAGGCCGCGTTTGAGTGCATCGCGGGCCTCATCAAGGCCCAGACCGGGCGGGGCGCCATCAAGAGCCCGGCAGAGGCACGCAACTTCGGTGAGTTCATCGACGCGGTCTTCGGCGAGGGCATCGCCAGGCACTTCATGCGGCCCTACAACTTCAAGGTCTGGGCCTTCCCGCCCGAGATGATGAACAAGCACTGGATCGGCGAGCGCGTCGCCGTCATCGACTTTGAGCGGGCCCTGCGCAACCTCATACTCGAGCAGGACGACTTCGGGTGGGGCCCCAACAACCGATTCAAGTTCCCCCTCCGCGGCGGCACCGGCGAGTTCTACCGCCGCTTCGGCCCCAAACTCGGGCTCACCGAGGATGGCCGCGAAACTCCCTCAGGCCACATCAAACTCAACCGCGCCGTGACCGCCATCGATGTTGACACGCGGGAGGTCACCTTCAACACCGGTGAAACCGCCTCTTACGACACCCTCATCAGCACGATCCCGCTGGATGTCCTCTGCCGCGACATCCTGCGGGGTAGGGTTCCCGATTCCATCCGCGAAACGGCCGCCCGCCTGCTGCACTCGGGCGGGCACATGGTGGGTATCGGCATCAAGCGCCCCTGCCCGAGCACCAAGAGTTGGATGTACTACCCCGAGGACAACTGCCCTTTCTACCGCGCCACGTACCTCAGCAACTACTCGCCCTTCATGACGCCCGACAAGGACTGCTTTTATTCGCTCCTGTGCGAGACCAGTTGCAGCGAGCACAAGCCCGTCGACAAGGACCGGATCATCGCCGACACCATCGAGGGGCTGATCAACGCTGGCATGATCACGCGCGAAGAGACCCGCGACATCGTCTCCACCTGGCACTACTACGCCGACTATTCCTACCCCACCCCCAGCGTGGACCGCGACGAAATCCTCTCGGTCGTCATTCCCTGGCTCGAGCAGCGCGGCATCTACAGCCGCGGCCGCTTCGGCATGTGGAAGTACGAGGTCTCCAACACCGACCACACGCTCATGCAGGGTGTGGAAGTGGTCAACCGCCTGATCCGCGGCGAAAAAGAGACCACCATCGGCGTGGTCTACCAGGTGACGCAGGACGGCCGTCAGGCCGCCATCCACGAGCGGTCAGAAAGGGCCGGCTCGGGCGAGAAGCGGCTGCGGGCCGCGCCGGGAGCGCACCCGGAACTCAAGCCCGGCCACGCCGGGGAGCTCGTCATGGAAAAGCCGACGCTCGATGCCCCCGAAAAAATCGGCGACTTGGATGCTGGGCCGATCGGGGAAGAAGAAGTAGGCGTGGGCGAAGGGGCGTAGTGGGGTACTCGAGACGGTGAGACGGTGAGACGGTGAGACGGTGAGACGGTGAGACGGTGAGACGGTGAGACGGTGAGACGGTGATGGTTTCCTGATTCGACGTCGGAATGTCGACGCAATGCGACGCGCTCACGAGGCTTCATCGACATCCATTCGTTGTTCTTCATCGCCTCCGGGCGCGGCGGGACGCTCGAACAATCGCTCGTGAACTTGCTTGTCTAGCTCTTTCAGCATCGTTCCAGCGCGCAAGTAGTCGCAGGTCCATACCGTGCCATTGCCGAGCCTGACTCGCGTAATGAACCCCACGGCCGTAAACCCGCTGAATATCAAACTGACGTCATCGTCCGCGTTGGTTCCGGGTTCGAGTAAGGTTGCCTCGTCACCGCCCGGTGTTTTCGAGGCGCTGCCATCAACATGGAACCTCTTCTTGGTCTGAGGTTGGAGCGGCTCGCCGAACGTGTCCAAGCGCAGTACCACAAACTCCCAAGCCGCAATCGGTGCCTCGCCAATGTTTTGCCAGACCAACGATTCGTACCCATCGGTAGTCCCAAGCTTGATCCACGTAAGCGGGACCTTTACAAACTGTAGACGCAAGTGCGGGCAAACGTCTAGAAAGATCGATCGCTGCCCGATGGCGCTCTTCAGGTCAATCATGACGCAACCCGATCGCCGCGTCCGCGGCCAGAGGCGTTCATTCTCCGGAAGCAAACTCGCTTTTCCGCAAGGTTCACTTGCTCGGCTTCAAACCCCGCCCCAAGCCATGCGTGCGACTGCCTTCGCCGCTCATTCCATGTGTTCGCCCACCACCACCGCTCTTCTGAGGAGGTCGGTAGGCCGCCGACTATGAGGGCCACTTCGACAAAAGTGAGGCAAATGAGATCTTGCCCTGCCGAGCGGAGCATTTGCGCCAGAGGGTCGTACTTCGACATGTGTCAAGGTTATGCAGCCGTCACCTTCCGGTGCACGAGCCCAAAACTTGAGGCGGCGAAGCCGCGCCCGCAAGCCCAGCGCATGATTCGCCCGTCTCACCGTCTCACCGTCTCACGCCGCCTCGTCCATCGCGTCCCGGGCCCGCTCCGCCCAGCGGTCCGGGCGCACGTTGGCCGGCGCGTTGGGGGCTTCGCGCCAGTCTTCGGCGTTGGCGAGTTTCATCTCGGCCGGCATCGTCTTGCGATAGCCCAGCAGCCGCACGACCTCGAGCACATCCGTCCACGTCGGGTAGCTCTTGTTGTTAGCCTTCTTGAACGAGTCGATGGCCATCAGGAACAGGAACTGTTCGCGCGTCAGTTCGCCTTCTTCGGCCGAGCGCGAGAAGTCGCTCAGTCGCCGCCCCGGGCCGCGCCTCCGCTCCAGCCCCGTGTCCGGCGTGGCGGCCTCGCCCTCGACGCGGATGGTCCGCCGGTCGGTCCACACGCGACGGTCGATCACTCCACCGGCCATCGGGGTCGATTCGCCGGAAGCGGCAGCAGCCCCCGCGTGCGGTGGGGGCTTGGGGACCGGGTCTTTGGTCTTTGTGTTCTTGCGCGGCGTGCGGTCTTCGGCCATGAGCAGGGTCCCCCCAGCCCGTCCCTGCACACCCATGGACACTGTTCTATCGGACTTCAGGGGGGGGCGTCAGGGAGGGCTAGAACTCTTCGTCATCATCCTCATCGTCCGCCTCTTCATCGTCCGCTCCCGCCTCTCCCTCTACCTCTTCTTCCTCGTCTTCCAGGAAATCTTCATCCTCTTCCTCGAAGCCCTCGCCTTCCTCGAAGTCGTCGTCGTCCCCGAAGACCTCTTCTTCGTCCTCAAGCTCGTCCTCATCCTCGGCCATCAACACGCCCGGGGAAGCGGGCACGCCGGTATGCTCCCAGGAGTGGGCGGGCGGTGCGAAGTGCGTTGGCGCCCCGGGCTCTCCGCCCACGAGCCATTCCACACCTACCAGAGCCGTCAGTTGCATCGCCATTGGTACACCTTCCCTCTTCGCAGTTGCCCGATTCGCCTTCAAACCAACCCATACCACGAATCAAGCGCCTTCGCCAGCAGGAACGGGTGAGCCGCGTGTAATCGCGCCGGTGGATGTGCCGGCCCACTCCGGCCCCACGATCCTCAACACCCACCCGCCTCCCGACGCATCACCCGCATGCCCGGGTCGTTCCCGACCATCCGGTGGCAAACCCCCACCAGTCCATGGCGGCGGTACAGTACAATCCGCCGCGCACAAGTCAATCACATCTCCGCAACCCCGCCGACCCTGTTTATCCACCGTTCGCCCACACCCCCCGGGGCCCCCTGCCGCCCGCCCCTTCCTCCCGACGCGGCAAGCCTACAACCCACCACCTCGCCACAAACCAGTTCCGTGCAGCCAACCAACCATGAGTGACTCGTCAGCACCTCTCTCAGCCGCCCAAGGCCAGCCCAAGGCAGGGTTTGTACCGCTCTCCCTGGTCGCCGCGGCATTGTTCCCCGGGGCCGGGCACATGGTCCGTGGCGAGCGTACCCGTGGTCTGCTGGTGTCGTTGGGTGTGTTGTGGCTTTTTTTTGGAGGGATGCTGGTTGGGGGCATCGACGTGATCGATAGCCGCGAAGACCGCATTTGGTTTGTGGGCCAGGCCCTGGTGGGTCCGATCGCCTTTGGCGTGGACTACGCCCACCAGAACTACTTCAAGGTCAGGGACCCAAAGAGTGGAGAGTTCCGCTCTGCCTATCCCGGGGAAGGACGGGATCCAAAGACTGGGATCGCGGTGGCGGGAGGCTCTCCTCCCAACAGGAAGTCCATCGCCAAGATCAACGAACTGGGGACGCTCTTCGCGACCATCGCGGGCATGCTGAACCTGATCGCGATGATCGACGCCGCGTTCCCCACCGCCCGGGCCGGAGGCCGGCGACTCACGCCCTCCGACAACGCCGCCCAGGGGACCAGGCCATGAGCCCTTGCAACATGTGCCTCACATCGCTCCTGGCGTACACCCCCTTGATCGATCCCATCGACCTGCACAAGCACTGGTACCTCCTGCTCATTCCCATGGCGCTGGGAATCGCCCTGGCCTACAAGGCGGTGCGCGTCGACGACCTGCGGGACTATCCCCGCCAGGTTGCGGTCATGACCGTTCAGGTTGTGGTCGCCATGATCAGCCTGGGCGCGGCGTCCTACTTCTTCGTCCAATACCTCGTCCCGCTGATCGTGGCGAAGGGGTAGGAAGAAAAACGTCCCAGGTCCTAAGTCCTGGGACTTGGAACGCAGCGATTTCGGTGTAGGACACAGGACGCTTTTCAGCCGCACGCCGCGGTGTCGTAGGCCGCCCACACGGGATCTTCCCCCACCGGCAGGGTTGTGGGGTAGAGCCACGCTGCGAAAAAGTCCTCGATGTCATGGTCGTCGTTGGCGCCATCTTCGTTCCAGTCGTACAGGCTGCCGAAGAAAAACTCAATGTCCATGTCATCGATCTCGCCGTCGATGTTGACATCGGCCGGGCCTGCCCAACGCATGCGCTCCACAGCACAGCCTCCGCCCGTGGCGCTGACGCACGGGTCTGAGGTCGTGCGATAGGCGATGACCTCGATCGCAACGTCGGAGTTGATGACCAGCCACCCATCCTGCGGAATCGCCGTGGTGTGCCACCACTCGTAGTACCATTGCACGTGCTGGCCATACGTGTCCAAGTGCCACTTGTCCTGGTCCTCCAGCGGGGGCCAGACGGTGTCGAAGCGCCGGTTGCGAACGCTGACGCTCACGCCGCCGCGGCGACACAGGTCTTCAAACGTCACATCGTGCAGCCAGGCATGGTCAATGACAGCGACGGACGGGCTGGGGACATACACGTCCACAGAGAGGGCATTTTGGACGTGCAGCCCGGACATGAACACAGTAAGTGTGAGTTCTGCAACCATGCGCAATGACGGCGTTTCCGCCTGTTCTCCCCATCCGCCACCTGTTGAGGTGTTGTATTGCTGACGCGCGGCCTCTCTCAAGCCACGTAGTGCTCATCATTACGCACCGCGTCGTCGCATGCTTCGCAAAACAGGGAAATTTCCTCAACATTGGCTCTTGCTCGGTTGGTTTCTGTGTCCAACAGCACTATGCACCCCTCATATGGGCTAAAATGGGCTCGCGACACCATTCGTAGAGTGCTCTATGCGTTTTGCAGCCGGTTCCGGCCCATCGAACGGTCTGCCGAGTGCGTTTGTTAGGCACAACGTGTCGGAACAAAGAGCATTATCTAGGCAGGTGAGGCCGCCTTCTGATCCCCTTATCACGGGATTATATATTTTCCGATGTACGCGCATCGCGAGCGTGGTACTGGGTTTGACACATGTTGTGTGCACGCTACGTTAGTGCGTACTGCGCAAATGATGTTGTTCCCGGTTTGTCAAGGTTCTGTATCAGGTACCGCAGCGCATCAACGGCGTGGTCAAACCCATCCTTCACCGGCTCGTGGCTCTCGGGGCGGTCCGCAGGGTAGTGGAAGCGGACCAACGACTCAATCAGCCGTTCGCACCGTTCGTGCACGAACAGGCGTGGCCCGCCTCCCGCCGCGGGTGCCAACCTGGCCCGGATAAGCCCCAGCCCTTCCAGGACCGGGATTCGCGCGGCCCTCACGTGCAGCCCAGAGCGGCGCATCACATGGATGGGGCTGACACCCGTCTGGTCGCTGCGCGCGTGCCCAGCCGGGTCCACGCCGATCCATTGCGCCGCAGGCCACCCGGTGGATGTGCCGCGCCGGTTCCCGCCCCGCCCCGAACCCTCCCGCACCAACCCGCGCTTGATGGCCGCCACGTGGTCATCAATCACCGCGCCTTCCACCACCCGCTCATCGACGATCCACAGGATGCCGCGCTCGTCCAGGGCGCCCCACAGCACCACCGTCGGTGCGCGGATTCCGAAGTCCATGCCCGCGAGCCAGGTCAGCGACTGCGCCCCGCCCGCCCCGACCGGCGAGCCCGCGGGCCCGGGCTCGCTCCAGGCCCAGCCTTCTCTCGAGCAGACCACATGGACCCTGGGATCAAACTCGGGGACCACCGCATTGGTCCGGCGCGGGTGCAGCGACATCATCTCGGCCTTCCACACCGCCATCGAAACCCGCCCTTTCATCCGGACCCCGTCGTCGATGCCGATGTGGCCGGCGCGCAGGCCGTTGTGCTCCTTTGCCCGCCCGCGGCAATCCTCCGCGAGTACGCACGCATCGGGGTCATCGGGCGCATCCGGCGGGACGGCAGCGGGAATGGTGGCGTCGGCGGGCTGCCCGTCTTCCTGGTCTTCGATCCCGCACGGGCGGACCGAAGCGCACTGCTCCAGCACATCCACAACGCCCCAACGGAAGAGCGCCCGCCCGCCACGCTGCGCTTCCTGCACGATGCGGTACATCACCCCGTGCGGGATGTGCATCGTGCTCAGGCACTCCACGGCGGCGCGGACGGCGACCGCCCCGCACTGCTTGCTCCGCGTGGCCAACTGCGCCGCCTCCCAGACCCTGGGGTCAAAGAGATCAACCTCATCGCAGCGGATCTTCTGAACCCTCGTCCCCCGGACGCTGGTCTGCGACTGCGCTAGGAGTTCCAGCGTCGAACCGTTGCTGAGCGCGATCCGGCGCGCGGTGATCCGCCCCTTCACCATCGCGGCGCCCTTGGGCGCGACCTCCAGGAACCGGCACAGGTGCGTGTGCATCCGCTGCGACTGCTCCAGCGACCCGCCCAGGATGCGCACCTCGATTCCGGGCTTGAAGATGAGGTCAAGCACCGTCGCCAGCGCGCCCAGAAACGTCTTGCCTCCGCCCCGGTTGGCCCACAACACGCAGTCGGTCGGGGGCACGCCTCCGCTCATGGTGGCCGTACTCTCCACAACGCCCGGGGCAACCGCCGCGCCGGCTTGCGGCGCCGTGCCGCTCCACAGCCCCTCGAAGAACGTGTGCACGATGTAGTCAAACGGCGCGGCATGCCCCTCCAGGATCGGCGCCCGCGACACGTCTATCCCAAACTCTCGCTTGATCCAAGCGTGCAGCAGCGCAGGAGTCGCCGGCCGATCCTCCTCCGCATACCCCGGCCCCTCCGGCCCCCGCGCGGTTTCCCCCTTCTTCCTTCCCACGCCTTTCCCCCTCCCCACGTTTGCGCTTTTCGCTTTGCCACTTCTCAACTCGCATACACCATCGGCGGGGCCACCAGGCGCGAAGCCCCCATGACCAGCAGCGGCTGCAGAGCACCGGCGTCTTGGCGGCCCTGGTCTTGTGCCGCGTGCAGCAGGCGGCGCGTGGCGCGGCTGGCATCGGCCCAGCACGTGACGGCGGCGCAGAGAAAGACCGAAGCCCGGATGGCGGACTCGGCCCGCCCCTCTTCCAGCAGGTCGAGGGGGTCAAGGCCGGTGCGCGCGATGGCGCGTGCCAAGGCCGTGTCGCGCCGGGTGGGGGGCGGTTCGATGGCGCGCATGCCGGCGCGCTCGAAGAAGGGGCACCACCGGCCCATCGCGGCGATGGCCTCGGTCAGCGGTGTCAGCGGAGCGGCAAGGTAGTGGCGCGCCAGAGCGCTGGCCATGCCCAGCCCACGAAAGCGAGGGTCGATCACAACACGGGAGATGGTGCGCAGCCTCGCGTTCACGGCCCGGGCCTGCGGCCGCTTGCCGGGCGGGAACTCGCCGGGCCACGCCTGCTGCCGCCACGGTGCGTTCAGGGTGGGCATGGATACCAGGAGCGAGCCTATGACCGCCCCGTCATCAACCCGGCGGGCACGAAGTGCCAGCACACACGCGGCCGGCGCTCCCGCGCGGTAGTGATGGCGCGCTAACGAGCGGTAGTCTTCGATGCTCCCGGGCTCTATGGCGCACAGCGGTGCGGGCTGGTCCGCCATGGCCAGACGCCAACGCCGGCCCAGTTGTTCCAGGGCTTCGTGGTGGTCGCGGGTTTCAAGCATCGGTCGGTGCTCCTTCGTGCAGAAGGACTTGTTCCGCGCGCCCGGGGGATGGGCACAGGATCAGTTGATCGGGCCGCAGCCACTCGACCACATCGTCGTGGGCGGTCGCGCAGACCAGCCGGAAGGAGATTCCGGCGCGAGCGGCGGTCGCGAGCCAGCGCCGCAAGGCCAGGCACACGCAGCGAGCGGTGGCCCGGTCCAGCGTGCTGGCGAACTCATCGATGACGAGGGTCGTTGTTTCGGTCCCAGGCGAGAGCCCCGACATGGCGCGCGCCAGCCCCAGCCGGAACCGCTCACCGTCGGACAACTCACCCGCGGAGCGCCCCAGGATCATCGCATCCGCCAGCCCCGCCCCCGCGAGGGCGTGCAGCGCCTTTGGGAGCGTGCCGCCCACCAGGTCGATCACGCTCGCGCCATGATCAGCCCCGTGCAACGCCGGCCCGGCGCGCATCCACGGGCTTCCCCTGGCTTCAAGCTCATCGGCGAGGGCGCGAAGCAGCGAGGTCTTGCCGCACCCGCTGGGCCCGGTGACGAGCGCCACCCCGCCGTTCCCGAGGTGAGCGAGCACATCCCTGACCACACACATATTCGTGCCATGCGCCGCCCGGCGTCCACCCTCGCGCACCCGCACTGCAAGCCCGAACCCGGCGCAGGCCCGGAGCAGGCGCGTGCTGGGTGGCCCGTTCACCTCGATTCGCGATGGCGCGGGGCACACCCCGCCCACGGCCCGCTTCGCGCTTGGCGTTGTCTTAGCGGCCACACCCACCCCCGCTCCCTTCCGCGCCCGCGAGCGCCAAGACCGCCCCGTGGTGCAGCCGCACGGTGTGGAACGTGAGGTTCAGTTCAAGAGCCGCCTCGCGAAGGCTTAGCCCCCGCAGGAAGCACGCTGCCGCCACCCGCCGGCGGGTCGGCGCCCACCCGGCCCGTCTCGCCCGCACCAGGGCGTACTCCGCCGACAGGACGCGGCGCACCAGCCTTCGCACGCGGCACCGGACCACGTGTGGGCTTTCGCCGGTCAGCGCCCCCATCTCCTTGAACGACCGCCCCTCCCCATAGACCGCCAGCAGCAGCGTGCGGTCGGCCACCGGCAGCACATCCGCCCGGTCCATGAGCGTCTCGGCCAGTTCATCGGGCGAGATGGGCTTCACCCGCGTCTGGCTTGCCGGGGCGAGAAAGTTGGTGCCGCTGATGGCCCCGAGGCTGATCCTCCGCTTGGCCGCCGCTGGGGGGCTGGCCTCCGGAGCCACCCCCGACCCTGGCGCGAATGGGCGGCCTTCGTCGTGCTCTTCCCGGTCCTCCACCGGACGTTGTTCACGGTTCAATCGCATGGGTCCCCCAGTTGGCTTGACACACCGCTCTTAACCTGCTTCACTACGGTTCACGAGTTTGGTGAATGATCAGTATGCACAGTTCTACCAAGTACAGAACGATTTGCAAGGTAGGTGTCAGGTATATACGCGAATGTGCGCACACCGCGGCACTTTGCATGGTGTAACGCCTTGTGGTGCAATCACTTAGGAGTTTGAAACATGCCGCAAAGACCACGCTCCCCGCGGGATTCAGGCGGTTTGCAGGCCCCGAAGGGCTCAAACCCAACCATCAAGATCGCACCCGGGGGCACCAGCGGATGCGGAGAAGGGAACGATGTTGGAGGTGGTGGGGGTGCCGCCGGCCGCGGGGGAGTTGCCGGGGTTGGCCCGGTCATTCGCGCCCGCCGCCATGCCCTTGGCCTCTCTTTGTCGCGGTTGGCCGAGCGGGTTGGTTGCGCCAAGAGTTACCTCTCTTCCATTGAGAACGAGCGCCGCAGCGTCCCGGGAGATGCCGTGCTCCATCGCATCGAGGTGGCCCTGGCACTGGGCGTGGATTCGCTGGTGGAGTGCGCCCGCTGGCAGCGCAGCCTGGCGGTGGGGGGGGAGAGCGTGCAGCGAGAACTGGCGCGCCTCACGACCGATCAGCGCCTGGGCAGACGCCTGGCCGCGCTCCTGGCGGAAAAGTCGCGCGCCGGCCAGGAGGGCGCGGCCCCCTCGCGTCAGCCGCCCTCACCCCAAGCCCCATCACCCGGCCGCCGCCTGGGGCTGGTGAACACCGATCGAGCCGCGCCGGCGAAGCCTAACCCCCAGGTCCCTGGTTCTCAACGAACCTCCCTCGACGAGGCGTACCTGTCCGGCGAACTCAAGCACCTCATCGATCAACTGGCGCCCGACCTCAGCGCCCAACCAACCGCCCCCGGAAGCGCCCGCGCACCATCCAACATCGCGCCCGCGGCGCGTGCCCCGCACTCCGCGATTCCTATCGCGCTCCCGCTGGAAGTGCCGCTCATCAACAGCGTCGCGGCAGGCTACCCGCGCCAGTTCACCGACATGGACTACCCCGCCCGCGTCGCCGATGAGTACATCCGCTGCCCCGACATCTCCGATGCCGACGCCTTCGCCGCGCGAGTGGTGGGGGACTCGATGCAGCCGATCTACACCGAGGGCGACATCGTGGTCTTCAGCCCCTCGCGAGCCGTCAAGAGCGGCATGGACTGCTTCGCGCGGTTAGAGCCCGACCACGAAACCACGTTTAAGCGCATCTACCTTGAAGAGAACGAGGCGGGAGAGCAGTTGATCCGCCTGCAACCCCTCAACGCCGCGTACTCCCCGCGGACCCTGCCCCGCGAGCAGGTGGCGGGCCTGTACGCGGCGGTGAGTGTGATGAGGAAGATTGGGTAGGTGGTGTCTTCGCGCGGCCGGCTCGATAACGAGGGTGAGGCTTGCGACACCTGGACACCTCGGCCGCGTGATATTGCGATTCAGGGCGTAACGCACCACCCACCGCCGGGGTAGAGCGCCGTATTGGCGAGGTCGCAGGTGCGGTGGATGGTGGCACTGTCCTTGACGCCGGCAACGACAGCCAACCCTGCCTCTACGTCCCAAAACCATGTCAACGCGGGGGGAGTTGGCTCCATTCGCCGATGTACCTTGGTTGCGGGGAGCCTGTCGTTGGTCCCGCACGAGCAGGCGCGGGGGATTGCCCCACGCCGCCAACACAAAGGCGTCGGCCCCATGAACACAACCCTCGCCACCATCTATATCAACACCACCAGCACCACGATCGTGCTCGTTGCCGCGCTCGCGCTGCTCGTGACGATCTGGGGGCTCATGTCGGAATCCACCTCGCGCCTCGCAGCCCTGGCGTGCGTGGTTGTCGCCCTTGCGGGGGTCGCGTGCGCCTGGAACGCGTTCACCGTAGTGGATTCCACCATCTGGACGGTCGCGTACGGCGTCCTGTCGTTCATGGCCGTGTGCGCCAGCGCCCGACAGATTTTCGGGCGCGCCGTCTGATCGCAGGCGCGCCGTCAGCCCTGCCGCGCCGCAGCGAGCCGGCGGGCTGCATCCCCGACCTCGCGCAGCGCCGCCAGGTGCGCGGGCGACCAGGCCGGACCCCCCGATTGCGCCTTCCCGGCCTCAGCATGTTCATCACCCAGCCCGGCGCTCCGCGAGGCGGCCAGTCGCGCCAGGAACAGGTCCCGGATCCGTTGCGCATTGGCGAGGCCCTCGAGCAGCCCGGCGTGAGCGCCGCCCCCGCCCCCCCCGTGGTGCGGCCCCCCGGCGCCGCCCCCGCCCGCCGTCTGGATCACCACATCCGCGATCCCGAACCAGCGCTGCACGGGGCCCTGGGTCACGACGACGTTCTGGATGTTCTCGTAGGTAATCGTCGTCTCCATGATGATCCAGATGCCCCGCCGGATGCGCACGCTGCGGTCGGTGAGCACGTACCACGTCGTGTCGTACCGCAGGTGGATGGCGGTGTACCCGACGACGGCGGGACCGACGATCACCAACAGCGCCGGAAGGAGCAGGATGGCGCCGACGATCGGGAGCGCAACGGTGATGGCGGCCCAGCCGATCAACAGCGGCGCATCGATCAGGAGCATGGTCAGCCAGAACTGGAACTTGAGCAGGCGCAGGAAACCATCCGCGGGGCGCAACTGCTCGAGCAGCCCACCGCCCTGCACGGGGATCGAGGGGGGCTGCGCGGGCACCCGCAGCAAGCGCGTCAGGACCGCCCACACCCCGGTGTAGACCCACGCCGCGCCGGCCTGAACCTCCGCGCGCTTCACGCCCGACTCCCCGGCGCAGCCGCCTGGAGCGCATCACGGATCTCGCGCAGCAACACCAGCGCCTCATCTTCCGGAGCCGCGGCCGATGACGTGGATGAGTGCGCCGTGTCGTGCGGCGCACGATCCTGCCCATGGTCGCCCTTGGCCCCGCGCATTTTCTGATAGAGAAAGTCCCGCAGGGCGTCGTACCCCAGGATTCCTTCGATCTGGGCCTCCGGAGTGGCGCTGCCGGAGGCGGTCTGCACCGAAACCGTCGCCAGCCCCAGCCACCGCTGGATGATGCCCCGCGTGACGTGGATGTCCTGAATGCGGCGGTAGGTGAGGTATACCTCCCGCCGCCACAGGATGCCCCAGCTCATCGCGATGCCCTCGCCGTCAAAGCGGTACCGCAGCGTGTAGTACTTGAAGTACATCGGTATGAGCAGGGCGGGGAAGAACGGGCCCAGGAACAGGCTCACGATGAAGTAATAGCGCAGCAGGAGCGGGTCCGGCCGGGTGGTGGTGAGGGCGTCAAAGGGGGCGCCCGACCGCCCCTCCACGTCGTGCGAACTATGCAAGGTATCGTGCGGCTGCGTCATTGAACGGTCTCCCACAATGCTCTGGGAAACTACGGTACCACGCATTCATCGCGCCCGCACAGGGGAGTGACCCGCACGTAAAAGCCGCTGGCTGAGCGTCACAAACAGGCAGCGACAGGCCGGGAGCGCGCAGCCTCCCGCCCCTGGCGACCTCACCCTCATTGCGTGAAGTTCGCGTTCGCATCCGTCGTGCCCAGGCTGCTGGGCGCCGAGTTCCCGTTGATCGCCGCGCTCGCCGGGGCGGAGCGGTCCAGGATGGGCCCGCACACGTTGTTGGCGGCGATGGTCCAGTTGAAGGTGTTGCCCGAGCAGGTGTTCTTCACGATGAAGTTGCCGGGAATGTCAACATCGATGCCGCGGTCCTGGCTGGTGCAGGTGTTCCCCTCGATGCGGTTGTCCGTGTCGGTGGTGTGGATGCCCGCCCCGTCTCCGGCGTTGCCATTGATCGAGCACGTGTTGGCCAGGATCAGGCAGCTCGCGGAGGCCACGATGCCGTCAAGGTCGTTGGCGTTGGCCACGCAGTTGGACACGGTGCTGCCGCTCCCCACCGAAATGCCGCTGGCGGCGTTGCTGTGCGCCGAAGACGCGGTGATTTGGCTCGCGGTGAAGACCGAAACCCCGTGCCCCACATTCTGCGAGGACGTGCAGCCCGTGATGGTGCAGTTGCTGAACCCGGTAACGCCGTTCCCGGTATTGTGGCCGGCGGTGCAGCCGGTGATCGTGCCGTTGCTTCCGACGGCAAAGCCGTCCCCGCCGTTCAGGTACGATGTGCACGCGGTGATGGCGCAGACGCTGCCCGCGGAGATGCCGTCCTGACCGTTGTTGTCCGTGCTGCAGTTGCTGATGAGCGTGCCCGAATCGGTGTCGATCCCGTTCCTTGTGTTGAGCTTGGAAGTGCACGAGGTGATGATGCACGAGGTGCCGGCCACGATGCCATTGCCCTCGTTGTTGCACGCGCCGGAGTTGGAGACCACGCTGCTGGTGCCCACCGCGATGCCATCCCCCAGGTTTTCGCCGCCGATGAAGCCGCCCGAGAAGACGCCGGTGACGGTGCACTGTGTCGCGCTTCTCAGGTCCACACCGTCGCCGCCCCAGCGGCGGACCGTGCCGTTGCGGACCGTGATGCCGGTGACATTGGGCCCGGCGGTTGCGGAGATGCCGTCGAGCGAAGCGATCTCGCCGCCGGCAACGCCCGCCAACTCAAAGCCCATGAGGTCCAGTGTTACGTCGCTGGCCGCGATCTCGATCCCGTGGCGGGCCGCCACCCCGGTGATATTGCCCGTGAGGTAGTAGGAGCCGCGCTGCGTGATCTTGAAGAGGCTGTCGGCATCCCCCGGCGTGTTGACGGCGTTGATCGCGATGCGCGGCTCGACCTCGGTGAGGGTCTTGTGCGTCGATGCGACCGGGCCTGCCGGCGGGTTGAGCGGTCCCGCCAGGGCGGTCAGGCCGATGCACAGCGCGCCGGCCGCGGCCAGGGGAGCGTGGGTGGTGTGACGCATTGCAACCCTCCTTTGTCGATGGTTCTGGGCAACGACTGGGACCAACTCCGTGCGAAGCGGACGAACCTATCAGAATGCATCGCCTCGATCAACTGTAATGTGCGAGTATTCGGACCGAGTCACAACTTGGCAAGGGCGCGCGCGGCCGTCGTACCCTAACCCGCTCCTGCACAGTGCGCCTTGCGGGCATGCCCACGGCGAAACCCGGTTCCTTTCGCCATGTCCACAGCCGCTCATTCGTCGACGGTCGCGCCCCGGCGAGGCCGCCCGCGTTCCCGGTACCCGCGCCGACCTCCACCGCTTCATGTTCCTGAGTCTTCCCCTCGCCGGCGTGGGGGGTGCTCCGCACCCGGCTCGGTGAGTTCAAGGAGTTCAGCCTCGCGGAAATCATGCCGCTGAACTTCGCATAGCTACCGCCAATCCCCGCAATGGTCCCCGCTTCCGGCGCTCGTCGCGCGAACTGGTCGGTGGCACAGCCCTGCAATATCGACGGCCCCCGCGACATCACCTTCTGCCCGCGCACCCGGTCCGGAGCGGTTGGTCCCGCCCGTCTGAACAGCCGCGGCTGGGCGCGGTACCGGCACCGACCTGGACATCGATGCGTTCTTCCTCGTCCCGGGCCGCAGCCCGTGCTGAAACTCCCGCGCTACCCCGGCCGCTCGTTCGACCACACCACAGCCATTCGTCACTATCAGGAGGTTGTTGCAACCGCCGGTCCTTGAGCGCGGTACCTGTGTGGGCGATTGGCCTCTTTTCGGGCTCCCGGCGGGCAACGATCCCCGGGAGCCTTTTTCACCGGGCGTTCGCGTGCCGCTCGCTCCTAATCCCCAAACCCCGCCAGCCCATACGCCAGGCACGCCAGCACCATCACCGTCACCCCGACATACAGGGCGTCCCGCCGCAGCGCGAACAACACCAGCGAGAACGCCACACGCGCCACCGGCGTGGCGATCAAAAGCACGATCCCCAGTTGCATCACGGCGCGCGGGCGAAACTCCATCGCCCCACGGATAATCGCCATCGGGTGGTTGAGCGATGCCTCCACCGGGACAAACTCCGCCATGCCCGTTCGCGCTGCGCTGTGCTCCAGCAGGTACAGCACGCCGCCCAGCAGCGACACCACCGCCGATGCGAGAACCCCCGCCGTCAGCAGGCGGCTCAGCCATGCCTCAACACCATCGCCGCGCGATTCCACGATGAGTTCACTCAATCGCCCGTGCCTCCCGCCCCAGACCACCCGCCTACAACGCCCCCGTCGCCCCACGGTAAATCATCTGCAACCCCGCAACCGCCACCAGCAACGCGAAGATGATCCGCAGCGTCCGCACCCGCATCCGCGCCAGCAGCCGGGCCCCGACAAACGAACCCAGCAGCGCCCCCAGGGCCACCGGCATCGCCAGCCCCGGCTCGATCTGGCCGCGGTGCAGATAAATCCCCGCGCTCGCCGCGGCAGTCACCCCGATCATGAAGTTACTCGTCGTGGTCGAAACCTTGAACGGAATCCGCATCAGCCTGTCCATCGCATACACCTTGACCACCCCGGACCCGACCCCAACCAGCGCAGAGAGCACCCCCGCCAGGAACATCACTCCGAATCCCGCCGGCACCGCGTGCACCTTGTACGTTTCCATGCCCTTGGGTGTCGGATAGGTGCTGTCGAGCCGCAGGCGCGCTCCCAACGTCTTCGAACCATCGCCGACAGGGTCGGGGTGAGATACCGGCGGACGGAGCGTCGAGTACGCCGTCCACAGCAGCACACCGCCGAAGACCGCAGCGATCACCCCCAGCGGCGTGTCCTTGGCGATCCAGGCCCCGGCGATCGCCCCGACCGTCGTCGCCACTTCCAGCAGCATGCCCAGGCGGATGTTGGTGTAGCCCTCGCGAATGAACGCCGCCGCGGCACCCGACGAGGTCGCAATCACCGCCACCAGCGAAGCCCCGATCGCGTACCGCAGGTCAACACCCAGCACCAGCACCAGCAGCGGGATGATCACGGCCCCGCCGCCCAGCCCCGTGAGCGAACCCAGCAGCCCCGCCGCGACGGAGCCGCCAAAGACCAGCAGTGTGAAGGTGCCCGTGTCCACGTGGGCAGCGTATCAAGAGGGAAGTGGTCAAGTGGTCAAGTGGTGGCGATGAACGCGGCAGGACGCTTCCTGTACGACTTCTTCACTTTGCCACTTCGCCGCCGCTACCCGACCATCCCCCTCGTCCGCTCCGCATCCTCCGCGCGCCCCAGCGTGTCGTACAGTTTGGCCAGGTCTTCCGCCGCCGCATTGAACTGGGCCCGCGCCGGCTCCCCGATCTCTTTGAGTTGATTAACCGCCTCCGACAGCAGCGCCTCGGCTTCTTCGTGGCGGGTCAGTTCCACCAGGCACCGCGCCAGGTTGGCCTGCGTCACCGGCGCGGCAGGGTCGGTCTTGGGCAGGTGGGCCCGCTGAATGCGCAGCGCCTCGCGGATGAACGGCAGCGCTTCCTCAAACTCACCCTTCAGCCGCAGCACCGTCGCCAGGCTGTTCATGGAGCGGGCGCAGTTGGGGTGCTCGGGGCCGAGCACGCGCAGCGACATCGTCAGCGCCTCGCGCATCAGCGGCTCGGCCCCGGCCAGGTCGCCCCGCGAGGCCTTCATCACCCCCAGGTTTGCCGCCGCCTGCGCGACGAGCGGGTGGTCCGGGCGGAGCAAGGCTCGCCGCATCTCCAGGGCTTGGAGCATCGACGCCTCGGCCTGTTCCAGGTCCCCCTTCGCCCGCTGCACCCCCGAGAGGTTGTTGAGGCTCTCCGCGACCTCGATGCTCCCCTTAGGCGCCAGGGACTGCCTGATCTCCAGGGCCCTCCGGTGCGCCGCCTCCGCTTCTTCAAACTTCTTCGCCAGCCGCAGCACCGCGCCCAGGTCGTTCCATACCCGCGCAGTATCAATGTTGTTCTCACCCCGCTGGGTTCGGTGCGTTTCCAATGATTCGCGCAGCATCACCTCCGCCTGGTCGTAGCGGCCCTGCGCGTAGTACAGGTGCGACATGTCCAGTTTGCTCTCGGCCACGTCGTGGTGGTCGGGCCCCAGCAGCGACAGACGCGTCCGGTACGCCTCACGCAGGTGGCTCTCGGCGATCTCGTACAGCCCCAGCCCCAGGTACGTCCGCCCGATGGCGCTCCGCACCGCCGCCTGCACCAGCGGCCGCCCCGCAAGGTCTGCCTCCGCGCTGATCGCGGCGGCGTCCAGCACCGCCCGGATCTTCGCGTCCGGCCCGTCGTTGTTGGGGTCGGCCGAGGCCAGCATCGTCTGGAGGAAGTCGGCGATGGCCTCCGACTGGTCGCGCGCCACGTACGCGGCATCGCGCTCGCGCTTGGCCACCTGTGCCTGCCACGCGACCGCCGCCACGCCCGCGATCAGCAGCAGCGCCACCGCCGCTGCCGAGGCCGTGGCCCACGCGTTGCGCCGCACGAACTTCACCGCGAGGTACGCGGGCGTCTCCTTGCGCGCAATCACCGGGCGGTTGGTCAGGTAGCGGTGGATGTCCTCTGAAAACTGCTCGACCGACGCGTACCGCCGCTCGGGCGCCTTGCGCATCGCCATCAGCACGATGGTGTCCAGGTCCCCCTTCAGCCGCCGGCGCAGCCGCTCGGGTGAGGCGTTGCGCGTCTCGCCCACCGCCTGCGGGGTGACGGGCGGGCGCGACTCGCCGTCCACCGTCGTGGCCTGCTGCGGGCGCACCACCGCCGTGCTGGGGGCGGGCGGGTTCTCGTGGCAGATGACCCGCTCAAACTCCGCCGTGGTGCGCGTCCTGAAGAGGTACGGTCTCCGCCCCGTCAGCAGTTCATACAGGATGATCCCCAGCGAGTACACATCCGTCGCCGTCGTCACCGGCAAGCCCGCGATCTGCTCCGGGCTGGCGTACTCGGGCGTCAGCCGCCGCTCTTCCGCCGTGGTCATCTCCGCCGAGCGCACCCCCGCGATCACCTTGGAGATCCCAAAGTCCAGCAGCTTGCTCGTCCCATCCGCCGTCACCAGGATGTTGCTGGGCTTGAGGTCCCGGTGCACCACCAGGTTCTGGTGCGCATATCGCACCGCCTCGCACACCGTCCGGAACAGCGCCAGGCGAGCTTCCGTGCCCAGTTTGTGCGTGTCGCAGTACTGGTCGATCGGCGCCCCGTCCACGTACTCCATCACCAGGTAGGGCTGCCCGTCCGGCGTCGCCCCCCCGTCGATCAGGCGCGCAATGTTGGGGTGGTCCAGCGCCGCCAGCGTCCGCCGCTCAAACCGGAAGCGCCGCAGGATCTCCTCCGAGTCCATGCCCCGCTTCACGACCTTGATCGCCACGTCCTGCTTAAACTCACCATCCGCCCGCGTGGCGAGGTAGACCGTCCCCATCCCGCCCGAAGCGATCCGCCGCTCGATGAAGAACCGCCCCAGCGTCGTGCCGATCAGCGCATCCACATGGTCCGGCGATGAGCCGCGGATCAGGCCGAAGCCCGAGCCCATCGCTGGCTCATCAAGAAAACGATCCGCCTTTGGCGCATGCGTCAGGAGCGAGGCCACCTCATCCCGTAGGGCCGTGTCGCCCCCGCACGCCCGCTCCAGCGCGCCGGCCCGCTCCCCCTCCGGCAGCGCCAGCACCTCAAAGTACAGTTGCTCCGCCCGCTTGAGGAGTTCCGAACTCATAGCGATTCCAACACTTGGCCGCCGAGTCGCGCGGGCGTGTCATGGGTGATCCGCACAGGATGAAATCGTACCCCGCCCCGCCTCACCCTCCCGCCTCTTTGCTCAACTCACGGTGCAGCCACACCCGCGCAAACTGCCAGTCCCGCGCCACCGTGCTCGGCGAAACCCCCAGGGCCGCCGCCGTCTGCTCCACCGTCAGCCCGCCGAAAAACCGCAACTCCACCACCCGCGACTTGTCCGCATCCAGTTCCGCCAACTTCAAGAGCGCTGTGTCCAGCCCCACCAGGTCCAGGTCGCGCACATCCTCAACCACCATCTCCGCCTCATTGAGCGAGACCGGGCGCGCGCCCCCGCCCCGCTTCAGGCGGTTCTTCTCGCGGGCATGGTCAACCAGGATGCGCCGGATCGCCCTCGCCGCGGCACCAAAGAAGTGCGCCCGGTTCTCCCACGAGGCCTCCGGCCCAACCATCCGCAGGTACGCCTCGTTCACCAGCGCCGTCGGTTGCAGCGTGTGCCCCTTGCGCTCTTCCGCCAGGAACCGCTCCGCCAGGGTCCGCAGTTCGTCATACACCAGGGGAAAAAGGTCCTCCGTGGCCGTGCGATCACCCCGCTGAGCCCGCGCCAGCAGAAGCGTCACATCTCCCCGGTCCCCGCTCTTTCCGCCCATGGTGCCCATAGAATACCTGGCCCGTCGCCCGAAAACCCGGGTGCCTCCCCGCTGTATGTTCCCAGTTAGGGCCGGCTTGCAGAGGGTGGTCCCGTTCTCATTCATCTTTATTGCCCTTTTCCCGTGTGCACTTCCCCGGTGACGTGCGATACTTTGTTCTTGATCCTGTCACGCCCCGGGTACCTCGGCGCTCCGAGCAGACGCCGTGCGCCCCAGCGTCGACTTCAACTTGGAGAGTCCCTTGAGCCCCACGAAGTCCATCCTCGCCGCGGCACTCGCCCTTTCCGCGATCCCCACCGCCCACGCCCAGACCCAGCCCTTCCTCGACAGCCCCGCCGCCGATGAGGTCTTCTACCACTTCATGCCCATCGCCTGGCGCGATTCCAACAGCGACGCCCAGCGCTTCGGCGACTTCGGCGGCATGACCGCCTCCCTCGACTATCTCCAATCCCTGGGCGTCACCTCCGTCTGGATCAACCCCGTCTTCCCCTCCCCCGCCTACCACGGCTACCAGCACGGCCCCGGCGACCAACTCAACCCCTGGTTCGGGACGCAGGCCCAGTTCCTCGCCTTCATCGCCGCGGCCCACGCCCGCTCCATCAAGGTCTACGTAGATTACGTCGCCTACGGCATCAGCCACACATCTGTGTATTACCAGCCGCCCACCGGCGCGTACAACAACCGCTTCAGCATCTACGATACCTGGCTGGCCTTCACCAACACCGCCAACACCAACTACCAGGGCTACACCTTCAACACCTGGAATGGCTCCAGCGTCGGCTTCATCCACTGGGACCTCCGCACCTCCGCCGCCCGCACCACCGTGATCAACTGGGGCAAGAAGTGGCTGGACCCCAACGGCGACGGCGACCCCTCCGACGGCCTGGACGGCTACCGCTACGACCACTGCTGGGTTCAGTACGGCAGCGGTCCCGACGGCTGGGGCTACAACCTCGACGACTTCTGGACGCCTTACTTCGCCGCCCTCCGCGCCGTCAACCCCAACTCCTTCCACTTTGGTGAGCAGGCCGACTGGGGCATCTACGGCGAGCAGTTCCTCAGCCAGTTCGACGCCATGTTCACCAAGCCCTTCGAGTTCGCCGCGCGCGACGCCCTCATCAACGAGTCCGCAGCGCCCCTCTACAACTCCATGAACCTCACCGTCAACGCCGCCATCGCCGCCGGGCGCGGCACGTTCCTCGCCACCATCGGCAACCACGACGTTAACCGCCTGGCCTCCACCATCGGCGCCAACACCCCCGCTACCATCGACAAAAACAAGGCCGCCGCGGCCGTCCTCCTCCTCCAGCCCTTCCCCCCCAACATCTACTACGGCGATGAGATCGGCATGCTCGGCACCAAGGGCTCCTTCGGCAGCGATGCCGACGACATCCCCATGCGCGAGCCTTTTAAGTGGAACGCCGTCGCCGGCCCGCCCATGAGCAACTACTGGACCCTCAACGCCGCGGCTTACAACGCCCGCTTCTCCCAAAACAACGACGGCCGCAGCGTCCAGGAGCAGCAGGGCGTCCCCACGTCCGTCCTCGAAACCTACCGCGCCCTGATCGCCCTGCGCACCAACAACGCCGCCCTTCGCCGCGGCGCGTACACCGCCGTCACCGCTTCCGATTCCCGCGTCTGGTCCTTCCTCCGCCGCCACGCCCCCGCGGGCGGCCCCAACCAGACGCTGCTCATCGCCATCAACCTCAGCGGCGCCACCCGCGCCACCACCCTCAACCTCTCCGGCTACACCCTGCCTTCCGGCGGCTCGCCCGCGACCGACCTTGTTACGGGCCAGGCCCAGCCGCAGATCACTGCCGCCAACCAGGGCGCGTACTCGATCTCGATCCCGCGCTACTCCTACCGCATCCTCACCGTGGACCTCACGCCCCCCCCGCCGCCCGTGAGCCGCGTCGATGGCATCAACATTCCCACCTCGCTCGCCTCACCCCTCCTCACCATCACGCAGAACACGCCCACCGCGCTGGGCGACAACGTCAGTGAACTCAACCAACTCCTCCTCCGCGCAGACCCCGACGGCCTGCTGGTGGGAATCAGCGGCAACCTCCAGAACGACGGCACCGCCCTGGCCCTTTTCTTTGACACCGTCATCGGCGGCCAGAACATCGTCGAGACCTCCGCCCAGGCCGCGCCGCCCGGGGGCCTGAGCGACCTCACCGGCCTGCGCTTCGATGCCGGCTTCAACGCCGACCGTCTCTTCTTCATCAACGCCCCTTCCGGCACGTTCTACACAGACCAGGTCAACCTCGTCTCCGGCTCCAGCACCAAGACCTACCGCGGCAACGGCACCGTCAACAGCGGCCACGGCCTCTTGACCGGCGGCACCAACCCCAACGGGTTGCAGGTCGCATTCAACAACACCAACACCGCGGGCATCACCTCCAGCAGCGTCGCCGGCGCGGCCACCGCCACCAAGGGCTTCGAGATCCTCATCCCCTATGCCGACCTGGGCCTGGCTACTCCCTTTTGTGGCACACTGGGCGTGTCGGCGTTCATCGTGCGCTCCACCGGCGAAGTCACACAGCAATGGCTCCCCGGCCTCTCCGGCCTGTCGACGAATCCCGGCGCCGCCCCCAACATGACCACCATCGCGGGCACCCAGCACGCCCGCACCCTGACCCCGCCCCCATCCTGCACCCACTGCCAGGCCGACTTCGACGGCGATGGCGACGTTGGCACCGACCTCGATATCGAAGCCTTCTTCGCCTGCCTGGGCGGGAACTGCTGCGCAACCTGCGGGTCGCCGGACTTCGATGGCGATGGGGATACTGGGACGGACTTAGACATAGAGAGCTTCTTCCGCGTCATGGGCGGGGGGGCGTGCTAACAGCCCTAACCACATTCGATTGACGCGACAGCCCAATCATGCGAAACTGCAGGCATGAATCTCGTCCCCAGAGCAATCCTTGCTTCGGTGTGTGTCCTCTGCTCAGGCTTCGTTGATGCAGGTGCTCAATGCGTTGGCCAGTGGCTGACTGGGCGGGGCGCTCCCGGTACCACCAACGAGGTATTCGCCCAGTGTCTCCTTTCCAATGGAGAAGTTCTGGTCGGAGGGGCGTTCACCGGCGCTGGGGGTTTGCCGGTGGGGTACAACGCCCTCTACAACCCGACCGCTAACAACTGGTCCTACGGCCCCGGCTCTTTCGGCAACGGGGTCAACCGGATCACGGAACTGCCGGGCGGCGACTTGATCGTCGCCGGAGGGTCCCAGAATGTGGGCAGCCTGCCCATCAACTTCATCGCTCGATACACCGCTCAGACGCAGTCGTGGTCGGCGATGCAGGGCGGTGTCACCACCAGCAACCCGTTTAGCAATCCTCCGCGCGTGAACGCCATGCTGCCGCTCGCGGATGGGCGAGTAATCGTCGGGGGACACTTCACGATCGCGGGTGGTGCCCCGGCCGGAAACCTCGCTGTGTACGACCCTGAGTCGGATTCCTGGGCCGCACTCGGCCAAGGGATCTCCGGCCCGGGCTACCCGGAGATCCGCTGCATCGCGCAGCTGCCCGGAGGTGACTTCCTCGTTGGCGGAAACTTCACCAGCGCGGGGGGTGCCGCGGTCAACCACCTCGCACGGCTCAACCCGACAACCGGCGCCGGCTCGCCGCTCGCAGGGGCGCAGCCCAACGGCGACGTCCGCCAAGCCGTGCCCGCGCCCGGGGGCGACCTGATCGTGACCGGCGACTTTACGAGCATTGGCGGCATCAGCGCCAGCCGCATCGCCCGCTACAACCCCGCGGCCAACACCTGGAGCGCACTTGGTTCGGGCATCTCAGGCTCAATCCCCGGCGGGCTGGGCCCGTACATCGCAAGTATTGTTGTACTCCCGGGAGGTGACATTCTCGCGGGCGGGACCTTTTCCACGGCCGGGGGCAACAGCATCCGCAACCTGGCGAGGTACTCCCCCGCGGCCGGGACGTGGTCGGCGCTCGGCGTTGGCATGGGCGTCTACTTCGGCTCTTCATGCGTAAACGCCATCACGCTGCTCCCATCCGGGGATGTGATCTTGGGCGGATTATTCCGCTTGGCGGTTGGCATGAGCGTCACCAACATGGTGCGACTGTCCCCCGACTCAAACACGTGGTCGCTCGTGGGCTCCGGCACCACGGGCCGCGTCAACGCCATCACGCCCATCGCGGATGGGAGATTGCTCGTTGGCGGGACGTTCAGCATGATCTGGAATGTCCCCGCCAACTACCTCGCGTTGTATGACCCCGTCACCTTGACCTTTTCTTCCCTGGGCGCATCCACCGATGGGGGCGTGGAGGCTCTCTCAAGATACCAGAACGGTGATGTGCTCGTGGTCGGGACTTTCAGCAGCGCCGGCGGAGTCGCAGCGCCAGCGGTCGCCCGCTACTCCCCCTCCACGGGCGCGTGGACAGGCCTCGGGGCCTCCACTCCCGGTGGTGTCTCGAATGCATACTTCAGTACGGCCATCGCGCTGCCCAACGACGATGTCGTCGTTGGTGGTAGCTTCACCACCATCGGCGGCGTCCCCGCCAACTACATTGCCCGCTACTCCGCCGCGACGAACACATGGGCCCCGATCGGCACTGAGTTCACGACCTACGTCGGGTCCGTTCTCCTCCTCCCTGATGGCGATCTGCTGGTGTGGGCTGGCGGGGTCTACCGGTATGACAGCGCGGGCGGCACCTGGACCCGGTTTACCACCGGAAGCGGATGGGTGTCCGACATGCTGCTCCTCCCCGATGGAGACGCCTTGATCGGAGGTAGATTCTCGGAAACTGCCGGGTACCCATCAGCTGCCATCGCCAGGTTTCGTCCTTCGACCAACGAGTGGTTGGCAGTGAACGGCCTGGGGGTGAACCTTTCCGTCGACAGAATGACGCTGACACCCGAGGGTGATGTCATCGCCTGCGGTTTCTTCGAATTCATCGGTGGTATCCAGGCAAAGAACATCGCCGTGTACCACCCCACCTCCGGCACATGGTCCTCATTTCATCCCGGTCTGACCAGCGCGCTCGAGTGCCTCGCCTTGCCCACCGGCGACATCCTCGCGCTGGGGAGTTTAGGAGTGGCTGGCGGGCCTCCCCTGGCCAGTTTCGCGCACTTCGCGGTGCCCTCGTCCGACTATGACCACGATGGCGACTACGGCACCGACCTCGACATCGAAGCGTTCTTCGCCTGCCTCGGTGGCAACTGCTGCCCCACCTGCGGCTCCCCAGACTTCGACGGCGACGGTGACACCGGCACCGACCTGGATATCGAATCCTTCTTCCGCGTCCTGGGCGGCGGTCCCTGCTGATTGTTGTGCAGGCTTCCAGCGTGCATGCTGTGCCCACCGCACCGGCCCCCATCGCCCCGCCGATCTGTGCCACCGACCGCCACTCCATTGACTCACCAGTACAACCGGCGCCCGCGGCGGTCGGTGCTTTGGGGCACGACGCCGCATCACGCCGCGTCGCCCCGGGCTTGATACACAACAACCAGTGCCACCCCGGCTGTTCAGCGCGCTGGCTGATGGTGGTGCACGCTTCCAGCCTGCACGCTGCGGGTTAGGCGAGCCCTTCCATCGCACCGCCGCACCCAGCGCAGAAAATCCTGACACGCCGCCCGCCCCGTCGCCGCATGGTTCCCTGTCCACCGCTGGCCACTCCTCCAACACACGCCAGTCAATCACGCGAACACATCGGACGCGGCCCTCTGGTCCCGCGGGCGCGATCCGACCGTCATCCCTGCGCGGGCCAAGCCGAGTTCGAGCCGCGGCACTCCGGCTCACACACCGAAGGAAGGCACCATGTTCCGCAAGTTCTCCCTGGTCATCGCCGCGCTCGCCGCGGCCGCATCCCTCTCGCTCTTCTCCACCGCCCGCGCCGACGGCGGTGGGGGTGGCGGCGGGTACCGCGTCGAGGCCCGCCTCACCGGCGTGGGCACGCTCGCCTCCGCCAAGTCCATATACCGCGAGCGCATGATCGGCACGACCCTCGAGCAGCGCTTCAAGATCCAGGTCGAGGACTTCGCCCCCAACACGCCCCTGGTCGTCCACATCAACGGCAACCTCTTCGGCACCATCGTCTCCAACAGCCTCGGCCAGGGCGAGTTCAACTTCCGCACCGTCATCGTGGACGATACCCCCGGCGACGATGCGCCCCCCATCCCCACCGACTTCCCACACATCCCCGCCGGCTGGACCATCACCGTCGGCCCGCTCTCCGGCTCCTACATCGCACGCTGAACCCCATGCGCCGCTGCGTCACACCAGACGCAGCGCTCCCGCCCCCGCGGCCAACGCCGCGCCGGGCGGATTCGGCCCGCCTCACCAGGGAGCCCGCCTTACCGAGGAGTCAGTCCATGAACACACACCTGTCCCGCATCGCCGCCCTGTTCCTCGCCGGCGCTTCCGCGGCTCCGGCGCTCGCGCAGCCCGGTCTGCCCTGCGAGTTCTCCGCGGCCAACACGCAACTCTCACCCCTCTACTCATACTTCGGGGGTGTGAACGGCTTCGGCGGGTGGGTCTCCGCCACCACCATCCACAGCGGGTACTCCATGTACATCTGGGCCAACTTCCAGCACGACAACCTCTTCCGCATCGCCGGCTTCGCCATCGGCAACCTCGCCATCGCCCGCCCCGCCCTCGCCACCGCACCCAACGCCGACACCTTCAGCATCACCGTCCAGTCGCCCGCGCAGGGCCGGCTCGCGATGCTCATCACCGTGCGCGAGGACGACAACAACGACGGCATCATCGACCCCGCCGGCGACGATGATGAGTGGGAGACGGCCCCCCTCATGCTCCTCCCCGGCACCAACGTCTACAACCTCCCCCTCAACGCCTTCTCCGATGCCAACCCCGGCAACGGCAACGACGCCCGCAACTTCACCACCACCAACCGCATGGGGTTCATCCTCACCTTCGAGAGCCGCGCCACCTTCCCCGGCGGAATCATCGAGACCCCCATCGCCATGCGCATCGACCACGCCGGCTTCTACCCCGGCCCCCAGACCATCCCCACCCCCTGCGGCACCGCCGACTTCAACAACGACGGCGACACCGGCACCGACCAGGACATCGAAGCCTTCTTCGCCTGCCTCGGAGGACACTGCTGCCCTTCATGCGGCTCCGCCGACTTCAATGGCGATGGCGACACCGGCACCGACCTCGACATCGAGTCCTTCTTCCGCGTCCTGGGCGGGGGTACCTGCTGACCGGGTTCGTCTCCGCATAAAAAGTGAGTGCCGCGGGTCCATTCTGGCGCATGATCCTCTGGGGAGAGGCACCCAGGAGACGCCCATGGCATCGATCCGGAGCTACGTGCCCCACATCATCTCAACCCTGACGCTCGCCAGCGCGGTCACCGCCCAGGCCCAGCCTACCTTCACGCCCCTGGGCCTGCCGCCACAGGCTGGAGAGTCCATCGGCCTTGCCATTTCCGGCGATGGCTCCGTCGTCGTCGGCGCGACCGATACCTTGAATCCCACGCAGGCCGACGGCGGCTGGGTGTGGCGACGCGGGCGCGGGTACAGCTACCTGCCGTGGCGGGCCCAGGACTTCGGCACCGGGGCCTTCTCGGTCTCCGGGAACGGGGCGCGGATCGTCGGCGTCACCGCCGACGTCTACATCCCCACCGCGAACGCCGCGTCATGGAACGGCGCCACTGGTGCGCTGACGGTGCTCGGCGCCCTCCCCGGCGGCGAGGAGGAACGAGCCATCGCCTACGGTGTCTCGCGCAACGGGTCCACGGTCGTGGGCACGAGCTCCTCCGCGCTCTCCGGGGCCGAGGCGTTCCGCGTGGGACCGGATGGGGTGATGACGGGCCTGGGGTTCTTCCCCGGGTTCGAATGGTCGGAGGCCTACGCCGCCAACGCCGATGGCTCGGTCGTCGTCGGCATGGGCTATGACTCGCTTCTTCACTTCAGTGCGATGTACTGGAGTGAAGAGCTTGGCATGCAGAACCTGGGGCGACTTCCCGGCGCCTTCACGGGGTCCGCGTACGCGGTATCCGATGATGGCTCGGTCGTCGCCGGCGAATGCTGGATCCACGATCAGGCCGCCGACAACAACTTCCCGCACGGATTCCGTTGGACCTGGGGCACCGGCATGGTCGAGCTCGGGCCCCGCCCCACCGGGTTCGTGGGGACCAATGCCTACTGCATGACCGCCAACGGATCGTTGGTGGGCGGCACGCTCATCGCCGTGAACTACCCCTTCAGCCAGGCCATGCTCTGGGACGATCAGCACGGCTGCCGACTGCTCTCCACGATCCTGACCAATGCCGGCCTGGGCCCGGCCATCCAGGGCTGGGTGCTCGATGATGTGGCCGCCATCTCCGGCGACGGCACGTACATCCTCGGCAACGGCTATGCGCCCAGCGGTTACCTTTCCCCCTTCGTGGTGCACCTGCCCAGGCCCACATGCTCGCCCGACTTTAATCACGACGGCGACGTGGGCACAGACCTCGACATCGAAGCCTTCTTCGCCTGCATGGGCGGCAACTGCTGCCCCACCTGCGATTCCGCCGACTTCAACGGCGACGGCGACACCGGCACCGACCTGGACATCGAAGCCTTCTTCCGCGTCCTGGGCGGCGGCTCCTGCTGATGCTCCCGCGCGCCAGCGCCGCCGCTTACAATCGCCCTCTATGTGCGGGCTTCCTCCCAACCCCGGCCCGAGCGATGACCCTCCCTCCGCCGCGGGCCTCGCCTCCACCGTGTACGTGCACCTCCGGGCCATCGCCCAGCGACAGATGAACGCCGAACGCCCGGGCCAGACCCTTTCCGCCACCGCCCTCGTGCACGAGGCGTACTTGCGCCTGGGGGACTCAGACGTGGTCCGCTCCGGCGGAGCGCGGGCCTTCTACCACGCCGCGGCCCAGGCCATGCAACGCATCCTCATCGAACGCGCCCGGGCCCGGGGCCGGGTCAAGCGCGGCGGCAACTTCGCCCGCATCCCGCTCGATGCTATCGGAGACGTCGCCGATCTGGACGCGGTCGATCAGGACCAGGCCGAGAGCATCCTTGCGTTCGACGAGGTCTTTCGGCGCCTTGAGGAGCATGAGCCAGAGGTTGCCGATGTCGTCCGCATGCGCTTCTTCGCGGGGCTCTCCGTGCCGGAGACGGCGGTGTCCCTGGAGATCTCGGAACGCACCGTCAACAACCGCTGGTCGTACGCACGCGCCTGGCTAGCGCGGGAACTCCTGCAGCATGAGCCGCCGCCCGGCGTGGGGCCTGAGCCGGACTGCGCCCCAGGATCGTGAAACCGACCTCCCGCAGAAGAAAACCCATTCCCGGATGCGGCGTTCGACCCCCGTGGCGAAAGTCGTGGAATCGCCTTTCCAGGCGATAGATTGGTGTGGATCCCGCGGCAAACGCCAAACTTCAGCGGTGAATCTGGCGCCCGAGGACCTTCGTTTCGGGCTGTTGGGACCCGCCCGTGCCGCGACCGGTGCGCGATCCTCTGGCATTCGGCGCTTCAAGGGATAGACCCATCCCGGAGCCCGAACATGCCCCATCCCCACATCCTCCCTGCAATCCCGCGACCGGCCGGACGACCGCAAGCCCACGACGGCGGCGTTTTCGTGGACTTCGTGTATCACAACCACCCCGCAGCCGGATCCCCTCCGCCAAGGACCGCCAACATGACGCGCAAGCCCAGTCCCTCCTGCACCGTTCTCTCCCTTTCGGCCCTCGCCCTGCTCATCACCGGAGCCGTGCTGTACGCCGGACCCCTGAGCCCCCCCGCCGGGCCGGTCACTTCCACCTACAAAACCCTCACCGAGGTCGAGCCGCGGATCGCCGTCAACGCCACCAACACCCCCGGCGACGGCGACAGCCTCTTCAAGATCACCCAGCCCGGCTCGTACTACCTCACCGGCAACATCACCGGCGTGGTCGGCAAGCACGGCATCGAAATCGCCGCAAGCGGCGTGACGCTCGACCTGAGCGGCTTTGACCTCGTGGGCGTACCCGCGATGGGGGCGTTCGACGGCGTAAGCACCACGGTGGTCGGCCTCACCAACATCGCCGTGGTCAACGGCTCGGTCCGCGCCTGGGGGGACGAGGGCGTAGACCTGACAATCGTGGATGTGCAGAACACCCGCGTGGCCAACCTGTTCGCCAGCGCAAACGGCGACAACGGCATTCTCGCCGGGCACGGCGCCACGGTCACCAACTGCTCCGCGTTCCAGAACACCTCTACCGGCATCGGCGCCGGCTTTGGCTGCGTGGTCACCGATTGCACGGCGTACGACAACACCGGCAGCGGCATCAGCGTCAGTACCGGCGGCAAGGTCACGAACTGCTCGGCGTACAGCAACACCGGCAACGGCATCAGCGCCGGCGTCGGCTGCACGGTCACGAACTGCACGGCGTATCAGAACTCCAACAGCGGCATCAGCGTCAGCGCTGGCTGCGCGGTCGCCGACTGCACCGCCCGAGCCAACGCCGTCGACGGCATCGTGTGCTCTTCCGCTTGCGTGATCCGCGCCAACGCCTGCTCGCTGAACGGCACCGGTGACGGCGCGGGTATCCACGCCACCAGCACCGACAACCGCATCGAGGGGAACAACTGCACCAACGCCGACCGCGGCATCGACGTGGACGCCGCCGGCAACATCATCATCAAGAACACCTGCTCGGGCAACACCACCAACTGGAGCATCGCCGCTGGAAACGCCTATGGCCCCATCGTCGCTACGCCCGCCGGCGCACTCGTCAATGGCAACGCGGCGGTTGCGGCACTGGGCTCCACCGACCCCAACGCCAACTTCTCGTACTGAGCGAAGCGCCTCCAACTCGCAGGAGCCATCCATGCCGTACTCGAATAACCGCACGGTCTTTTCCCTCTCCGCCCTGGCTCTGCTCATCGCCGGAGCCGTGCTCTACGCCGGCCCGCTGAACCCGCCCGCCGGGCCGGTCACGTCCACCTACAAGACCCTCACCGAGGTCGAGCCGCGCACCGCCATCAACGCAACCAACACCCCCGGCGACGCCGACAGCCTCTACAAGATCACCCAGCCCGGCTCGTACTACCTCACCGGCAACATCACCGGCGTGGTCGGCAAGCACGGCATCGAGATCTCCTCCAGTGGCGTCAGTCTCGACCTGAGCGGGTTCGACATGCTCGGCGTTGCCGGCTCGCTCGACGGCGTCAACGCCGCCCCTGGCGTTATGGGCGTCGCCGTCCAGAACGGCTCAATCCGGTCGTGGGGCGATGAGGGTGTGGAGATCGGCAACGCGAGTGCGGCCACCGACCTGCGTGTCTTGGGCTGCGTCGGATTCGGCGTGGTGATCGCCCAGAACTCGACCGCGACGCGCTGCCGGGTGACATCCAACACCGCCGGCGGCATTGCCACGGGCACCAACTGCATCGTCCAATCCTGCTCCGCGCAGCTAAATGGCGGCGGCGGCATCCTCGCATTTGGCGGGTGCTCCGTTCTGGACTGCACGGCGACCACCAACACCGGCAACGGCATCAGCACGGGCAACGGCAGCACCATCAGCTGCTGCGCCGCCACGGACAGCACCCTGGCCGGCTTCTCCGTGACAACCAACTGCGCCATCGCTGATTGCTCCGCTTCCTTCAACGACGTCCACGGGTTCGCGGGCGGCGACGGGGTCAGCATCACCAACAGCACCGCCGCGAGCAACTTCGGCAGTGGAATTGTCGTGGCCAACGGCGGGACAATAACGTCATGCACGGCGCGCGCCAACGCCGGCACCGGCCTCTCGACCAGCGACGGCTGCACGATCACCGATTGTTCGGCGTACAGCAACACCGGCATCGGCATCTCGACCGGCGAGGAATGCACGATCACCGGATGCACGGCTAATAGCAACTCGGCTGATGGCATTCTCCTGAACAGAGACTCCCGCGCGTCGGGATGCGTCGCAAACTCGAATAGTGGCGACGGCATTGAGGCTCGGTCCCAGTGCATGGTGAGCGGGAACACCTGCACCAACAATGGAAACGCCACCACCCTCGGGGCGGGCGTGCGCGTGCTCGTGAGCAGCTCGGGGCTCATCATCGACGGCAACACGCTGGAGTCGAACCGGTTCGGCATGACCGTGAGCGGCACAAGAACGCTGATCGTGCGGAACCACTGCCGCAACAACTTCAACGGCAACTACGACATCGGGGTCACCAACAACTACGGCCCCATCATCGACCGCACCGCCAGCGCGGGCGCGTTCGTGTCCGGCAACTCCGCCCCGAGCAATCTCACCACCACCGACCCCCACGCCAACTTCGCGTACTGATACTCGCCCTCACCGTTTCCCCACCCGTCACCGCCGCCAGTCACCTCCAGAGCAAAGTAATCCGTCATGAACGTCAACCTCCCAAACACCCGTCGTGCCCGAACCGTCCGTCTGTCCCTTCTCGGCCTCGCGCTGGGCGGCGCCATCGTCGGCGGGATCGCCCTGGCCGGACCCCTGAACCCCCCCGCAGGCCCGGTCACGTCCACCTACAAGACGCTCACCGAGGTCGAGCCGCGGATCGCCATCAACGCAACCAACACCCCCGGCGACGCCGACAGCCTGTTCAAGATCACCCAGCCCGGGTCCTACTACCTCACCGGCAACATCACCGGCGTCGTCGGCAAGCACGGCATCGAACTTGCCGCAAGCGGCGTGACGCTCGACCTGAGCGGCTTTGACCTCGTGGGCGTGCCCGGCTCGCTCGACGGCGCTTCCGCGACGGTGGGCGTCAACAACGTCACCGTCCGCCACGGCTCGCTCCGTTCTTGGGGTGACGAGGGACTGGACTTCACCAACGGCTCCTCGATCGTCGTCGAGGGCGTCAGCGTGTTGACCTGTGCCGGGTTTGGAATCTCCGTCAACACGAACTCCACCGTATCCCACTGCCGGGTGTCGTCCAACGGCGCGGGCGGCATCGCCACCGGCTCCAACTGCTTAGTGACCGGCTGCGCCGCGCATGGAAACACCGGCGCGGGCGGGATCCTGGCATTCGTGGGCTGTCGTGTGGTGGACTGCGCGGCCTTCGCCAACACCGGGAACGGCATCAGCGCGCAGAATGGCAGCACCATCACCGGGTGCTCCTCCACCAGCAACTCCGCGAGCGGCTTCTCCGTCAACAACGGCTGCACCATCACGAACTGCTCGGCATCCGGCAACGACACCCACGGCTTCTCGGGGGCCGACGGGGTCACCATCTCCGGCTGCTCCGCGTCCAGCAACTTCGGCAGTGGAATTGTCGTGGCCAACGGCGGCGCGATCAGCTCATGCACCGCGCGGTCCAACGCCGTTGATGGGATCGTGGGCAACAACTTCACCACGATCTCGTCATGCTCCGTCATAGGGAACACCGGCGACGGCATCGAAGTGCTCAACCGCTGCTACGTCTTCGCCAATCAATGCGGGGGCACGATCAACGCGCCCGTCCCCAATACCACGGGCATCCACGCCGGCGGCACCGGCAACCGCATCGAGGCCAACGTCCTCACCGGCAACGCCCGCGGCCTGGACATCGATAGCGCCGGCAACCTCATCATCCGCAACACCGCCACCGGCAACACCATCAACTGGGACATCTCCGCCACGAACCGCGGCCAGTTCGTCATCGCCATCGGCGGCGGCGCGGCCTTCGCCGGCTCTACCGGTGGCGCTCCCGTCGGCAGCACGGATCCCTGGGTCAACTTCTCGTACTGAACCGCGCCGACACCAGGAAAACCCCGCCACGGACCCACGCTTTTCACTTCCACCACGCAAGGAGTATGACACATGCGTTCTCTCACCGGCTCTCCCAAACTCTTCTCGGTTGGTCTGGCGGCGCTCTTGGTTGCCCTGTGCATCCCGCAGATCGGGCTGGCGCGGAAACTGTCTGCCAACACCGTTGATGCCCAGGCCACTCTGACCAACGACCGAACCCGCATCCTCCTCACCGGGCCGATCTCCTGCACCCAGGAAGAGTGGGTTGATCTGCGCGTCACGGAGACCCAGCGCTCTACCGGCGCACTGGCCGAAGGGCACATCCGGTTCCTGGGTTCCACAACGCAGCAGCAATGGGAACTGGAGGCCAATGCGCGAGGAGGCGCCGATTTCGAGGAGGGTACTGCCACCGCCGTTGCCCTGGCCGTCACCACCCACAAGGGAAGGGCCACCGATGCCCATCAGTGGCTTGTTCAGATTGAACTGATACCGGACTGACCCCATCGCCGGCACAGCGGAGCCGCTGGCCGCGCCAGTGATCGAACAGACGGCGTTCCAGATTCCGGGCGCCGCCAGTCCACGGACCCCGCTTGGTTCTAGGTGCTAATGACTGCTTTACGGGCCGCATAAGGAGACCAGTGTGTTGAAACCACTCACCCCAGCCGCCACCCTCGGCCCCACCCCCATGACCCGCAAGCACAACCCCTTCCGGTCGCCGCGGCGACTCCCTTCCCTTGCCGCCTTCGCCCTGGTTACTACCGCCGGCGTTGCCTTCGCGGGCCCGCTCAACCCCCCCGCCGGGCCGGTCACTTCCACCTACAAGACCCTCACCGAAGTCGAACCCCGCACCGCCATCAACGCAACCAACACCCCCGGCGACGCCGACACCATCTACAAGATCACCCAGCCCGGCTCGTACTACCTCACCGGCAACATCACCGGCGTGGCCGCCAAGCACGGCATCGAGATCGCCGTGGTGCCCCTCGGCCCGAGCGTCACCATCGACCTGATGGGCTACGAACTCGCGGGCGTCGCCGGCTCACTGGACGGGATCGCGGTGACGGTCGGCAGCACCCGCAACGTCGCGGTCCGCAACGGCACGGCGCGCGCCTGGGGCGGGGACGGAGTCGACGTGATCAACAGCAGCAACAACCTGCTCGACGGTCTGCGGGTCGAGGGCAACGGCGGGCTTGGCATCTCTGCCGGAACCGCCAGCACGGTGACGGGATGCACGGCCTCCTCCAACACCGGCGACGGCATCTTCGCTCAATTCGGCAGCACGGTGACGGGATGCACGGCCTTCACCAACACCGGCGACGGCATCTTCGCTGGCTCCGGCAGCACGGTGACGGGTTGCACGGCCTTCTCCAACACCGGCGACGGCATCCAAGTCGTCAGCGACTGCCGCGTGACCGACAACACCTGCGACAGCAACGGCGCTGGCGACGGGGCCGGGATCCACGCCACCGGCAGCGACAACCGCATCGAGGGCAACAACTGCACCGACGCCGACCGCGGCATCGATGTGGACAACACCGGCAACATCATCATCAGGAACACCTGCTCGAGCAACGCCATCGACTGGACGATCGCCGCCAACAACGTATTCGGCCCGATCATCGACCGCCGCGCCCCGGCCAGCCCCGCCGTGTCGGGCTTCACCGCCGCCAGCACGCTGGGCTCCACCGACCCCAACGCCAACTTTACGTACTGAGCCGTCCACCCCACGCTTTAGTCCCCGTCTCAGAGGAACCACACAATGATCCGCAAATGGTCCAATACCCGGTCGCCGCGCCGACTCCTCTCCCTGTCCGCCCTCGCCCTCACCGCCGCGGCCCACGCCCAGACCAACGTCGACCCCGCCCACAAAGTCTCCTGGAGCGAGAACTGCGGCTGGATGAACTGGGCCGACGCCGGCTCGCCCATGGGCAGCCAGGGTATGGTCATCGGCGACTCGTTCCTCGACGGGTTCATCTGGTGTGAGAACATCGGCTGGGTCAACCTCGGCGACGGCACGCCCGTCAACGGCTCTGACTATCAGAACCTCAACGCCACCGACTTCGGCGTCAACCTCGGTCCCAGCCTGACACTCGAAGGACTCGCGTGGGGCGAAAACATCGGCTGGATCAAGTTCGGCCCCATCCCCACGCTCCCCGCCGCGCAGCAGGCCCGCTACGACGCCGCGGCATTGCGCCTCCGCGGCTACGCCTGGGGCGAGAATGTCGGCTGGATCAACCTGGACGATGCCACCCATTACGTCGGCACGCTCTCACCCTGCGGCTCCCCCGACTTCGACGGCGACGGCGACACCGGAACCGACCTGGACATCGAAGCCTTCTTCCTATGTCTGGGTGGCAACTGCTGCCCCACCTGCGGCTCCCCCGACTTCGACGGCGACGGTGACACCGGCACGGACCTGGACATCGAAGCCTTCTTCCGCGTCCTGGGCGGCGGCTCCTGCTGACAGCATTCCGCCCGGGCCCAACCAGAGACGCGACCGTGAGGGAGCGCTCCCACCCGTCCCAGTTCGCATAGATCCCACTCCCCGGCGCTCCCTCCCTCGCACCCAACGCCCCCGATCCAGCCGTCAGGCCCGCCCAAACACCATGCGCATGGGCCTCTTTCCATCAAAGCACGCGGTTTAATTGCCGATATCTGCAAGGTCTGGGTATCTTGCGCTAAGTCAAAGTGCGGAGTAGACCACCGTCGCCTTTGGATGCCGGTGTTGCCCAACCCGGCCCCTTGGTGCCACGCTTTGATCAGGACGTGACTTCCCCAGGGTCAGACCCCACCCAGATTGTGAGTGCCACGATGAACCTTGCCAAACCCCTCGCCATCCTCGCCTTCGCCGCCACCTCCGGCCTCGCGTGCGCCCAAGGCACCTACGCCAGCGGCTTCCTCCACACGCCCCTGGGGGCCACATCATCCATGTCCGTCGTCGAGCGCAAGCTCACCGCCTGTTGCATCGGATCCAGCGGCGAGGACGGTGTGGAGATTCACCTTGGTTCACGCCGCGGCGGGGCCGTGTACATCGACATGTCCCCACTCTCCGCCGCATCGACCGTGCCCAGCACGATCCGCGTCCAGCCCACGGATGAGGCTGGCGTGGTCAGGAGCACCTTCACGGTCACTGGGACTTTCCAGGATGGGCACGTCAATGAAGTGCTCGACCTTACTTCCGGCCCCGTGCTCCCCAGCGGCGTCTACGTCCTCTGCTACACCGTCAACGGCCTCGAAGTGCCCCTCCCGCCCTTCGACGGGCCCGTCGTGACCTGGACCACCCACGTCGCCTACGGCCCGGGCGAGCAGCCCCGGTGGCAGTACGGTGCGCGTCAAACCAGCGCCAGCGACCAGAACTTCGACGCCATGCGCCGCCTGGATCGCGCCGCCACGCTCGACTTTGCCACCTCCACCGGCTCGGTCATCACCGTGCCCGACGTGATCGAGGTCGTCTGCCGCCCAATCTGCATCGTCGCGCCCTGCCCGGGAGACTGGACCGGCCTGGGCTCGATGAGGGTGACCGGCTCGGGCATGACCGAGCTCTCCTGCTCCGATGCGGCGTTCGAGTTCAAGACGCGTTGCACGGGTTGCAACGACCCGTGGTTGGGCGACATCAGCGCCGCCTCCGGCAACGCCCGCCTCACCGAGCAGTGCTGCGCCGACCTCGACGGCGACGGCCTCCAGGACCTGGTCGTTGTCGCCGCCAATATCGGCTCCAGCGGTCAAGACGGCATCGTCACCGACTTCCCCGGCGGCGTGTCCAGCGCCTCTCGCAAGTGGGGAAACGGTCACGTCACCCTCATGAAGTTGACGGACGATGAGGGCAGCGAGATGCGTCTCTCCAGCGTCAAAGACCCAGTCGCCTGCACGACCTCCTTCACCCCCGACTTTTCCTCGCAGGGCACGGTCCAGTGCGTCGTCCAATGCCGCGACCAGTTCAGTAACGTGCTGTCGAGCCATCTCATGGGTCCCGGAGAGTTCTTCACCGTTGATACCTGCGGTGCACCCCTCCACTCAACAATGGAAGTCGCTCAGGCGGGCCCCGGCCAGCCGGCCCACATCACCGTCGACTTCGATGACATCTTCTGCAGCTTCTCATCCGGTGCCTCGCAGGCGGGCGTGTACTCAGTCGAAATGTCGCCCTTCAACCCCACGCACGAGTTCGGTCCACTGACGCGGTGGAAGATCACTTCGCTGGGCGGCGACATCTACGCCGGCGTCGTCGAGGTAGTCCCCCTTTCCCCGCCCGGCCCCACCTGCGGCTCCCCCGACTTCGACGGCGACGGTGACTCCGGCACCGACCTCGACATCGAAGCCTTTTTCCGCGTCCTGGGCGGCGGCTCCTGCTGATTGTGGCGCAGGCTTCCAGCCTGCATTCTGTGGCCGAGTGTCACGACCAGCGCACCGTTCCACCGGCTTCGGCCCGCTGGTTCTCGCACCGCCTGCAATCACGCGGGGCCGTCGCCCATGGTGAGGCACGGCGGCTCGAAACGCCCTATTCATCCACACAAACCACCGCGGCCGTTTGCCCTGCCACGGGCGCCCCGCGCCCCGGCGTGAACTCCACCCCCGCCGCGCGTACTATCCCCCCTGCGTTTCCGCGCCCTCGCCGCCCCCATTGGGACCCCGCCTCCATGCCTCACATCATCACCGAGCCCTGCATCGGCACCAAGGACGTCTCCTGCGTCTCCGTCTGCCCCGTCGACTGCATCCACCCCACCAAGAACGAGCCCGACTTCGCCACCGCCGAGATGCTCTACATCGACCCCGACACCTGCATTGACTGCGCCCTCTGCGTCGATGAGTGCCCCGTCAAGGCCATCTTCCAGCAGGAAGACGTCCCCGCCGAGTGGAACAAGTTCGTCCAGGTAAACCTCGACTACTACAAGAACAAGGGCTGATCGGCCCCGTACCGCCGCCCGTTCACCCGCTGGCGGTCCTCGCTCCGCCGCGCCATGGAACCCTCCCAACTCCCAACCGCAGATTGGGGAACTATCCCTCCAGCGGTCCCGGCGACTCGCCCGGGACCCCCATCTGTGCCGACTTTGCGGAATGTTCCAAAGAATGGCGCGTTTCACTGGCCCAGACGCGATTTATGAGGCACATTCTCTGAGGACAGGGCGGCTGGGGAACTGGATGAGCTCCATGGTGGGGCTCTGCCGAGGGCGCCGTTCAAATCGTGGCATTGCCGGGTGCGCCCACGCCCCCGGGGGAAGGGTCCGTCTCCGATCAGGAACGGGCGAACGATATGAGTGCGCTTTCTCGCCAACCTGAGATCGTCCTCCTCGCCCAGGATTGGCAGGCGGACGTTACTCAACTCCTCGACGAGCACCACCTCGTCGCCTGGTCCGATGTGCCCCAGCGCCGCACCCAGTTCGCCGTCTCCCTCGGTCAGTTCTTGGGCAGCCAGCGCGATACCGAGGTCTGCGTCTTCTACGGCAAGTACATCACCGACCTCGATTCCTTCTGCTACCAACTCGAGCGGGCCGTCCCGGGCCCCGCCCTGGACCGACGCATCGACGGCCCCGGCGGCGTCGTTTCCCTCATGCGCGCCCGCGCCACCGTGCGCGGCCGCCCCGAAACCAAGTTCCGCTTCTACATCTGGCACGACGCCGATGTCCTCCTCCGCCAGAACCACGTCCTGTTCGGACAGATCGTCGACGCCATGGCCGGCGTCGCCGCCGAATCCGAGTATGTCAGCGACGACCTGCTCCTCCTCCACCGCTCCGTCTTCGTCGGAGGTTCCGTCCTGGATGTCTACGCCGAGGACATCCGCGGCCAGTTCCGGCGCTGGGCTGAAGACGGCCAGGGTGAGCCCTTCTGGAAAGTCGTGACCGGCATCGAGACTCCGCCCTTCCTGCGCTACGCCATCGATCTCCTCGGCCGCCATCCCGGCCCTTAGCCAACTCCCGCACCCCTCCCCCGCAACAGAGAGAGGCCCGCGCTCGGCTCCGAAGCCTGACGCCGCGAGGCCTCTCTTTTTTTTCGGAAGTCACGAAGTCGCGGAGTTGCGCAGCGGGCTACTCCGATGCCTTCCCGACGTCCCGACTTCGCGACTCTCCCCCTGACTTCGTGACTCCGTGACTCCGTGACTTCTCTCCCGACTTCTTTCCCCCCTTCCCCCCTACCCTCCCCCAATGCGAATCATCTCCGGCGAGTTCCGAAGCCGACGACTCGAAACCCCCGCCGACGACTCCGTAACCCGACCGATCCCAGACCGCGTCAAAGAGTCGCTCTTTGGCCACCTCCGCGGCCATTGCGAAGGGGCCTCCGTCTTTGACGGCTTCGCCGGTACCGGGGCCCTCGGCCTCGAAGTCATCAGCCGCGGCGGCGCGAACTGCGTCTTCATAGAGCGCGACCGCAACATCGCCGAGATCCTCCGCCGCAACATCGAAACGCTGGGGGCCGAGGACCGCTGCCAGGTCGTAGTGGGGGATGCGCTCGGCGCCGGCGCCTTGGCCCGCGCCCCCCGCCCACTCACGCTGGCGTTCCTCGATCCCCCCTACCCCCTCGTCGAAGAGCCCATCGGCTTCCGGCGCGTGATGGCCCAGATGGCCGCGCTCGTCGCGCTCCTGAGCGATGACGGCTTCGCCATGCTCCGCACACCCCACCCCCTGCGCCACCAGGTCGCGCCGGCACCGCTCGTTGAGCAGCCGCTCGATCCCAAAGCCGACCCCCAGCCCGCCACCTCCAAGAGCAAGCGCAGCCGCGTAAAAGCCGGGCGTCACCAACGCCGCCGCAGCGCCTTGGACCCCCTTGATCTCCCCGATGAGCAGTCGATGGAAGATGAGCCCGACGCCCAACCAGCCGAACTGGTCGCCCCCACGCCCAAGCCCATCTACACACCCGCCGACCTCACGCTCCCCAACGCCCTCGGGCCCGAAACCCACACCTACCACAACATGGCGATCCACCTGTACCAGCGCAGGCAGCCCTGACCGCACCATCCGCACGCCCCGTCGGCGAGCCCCGCGAACCCGGCCGGACTTGTTTCCGAATATCAGTACGCCCGTCATGAGCGCTCGGCCCGTGTGACGATGGTGTGTGATCGCCCCTGACCAGCCTTCCCCCGTACCCCCATGTTGACCCCACTCGCCATCACCGCCGCGCTCTGTCTCGCCTCTCAGCCCGCGATGGGCCTGGTTGAGCCCGCCGATGCTCCCTGCCGCGTGGCCTCCGCCTGTCACGAAGCCCAAGACGCGGCCCTCCGCTGCTGGCAGTCCACCCGAAACGCCATCACCGATCCCTTCACCCGCCCTCCCACACACACGCCCCTGCGCGGCACGTACCTGTTCTGCTCCAACGATGATGCCTGGGTTGCATTGGATGCCCAGCCCGTGCCCGCCGACCTGGTCCTGCTCATCCACGGTATCGATGAGGTCGGACCCATCTGGGACAACCTCGCCCCGCAGTTGGCGGTCCGTGGATACGCCGTCGCACGCTTCGATTATCCAAACGACCAAGGCCTCGCCGATTCCGCGGCACTCCTCCACGATGAACTCCGCTCGCTCCGCGCCAGAGGCGTCGTGCGCATCACCCTCATCGCCCACTCCATGGGCGGCCTCATCGCCCGGGACGTGCTGACAAGCCCGGATGCGTACGCGTGCCGCGCGGCCGGCCACGCGGGCCTTCCCGACATCACGCGACTCATCACCGTCGGTACCCCCAACCACGGTTCACCGCTCGCGCGACTGCGCGCAGTGCTCGAGGTCAAGGAACGAATCGCCCGAACCATCCGCGCCGACGGCGAACTGCTCGACCTCGTCCGCCCCTACAACGACGGCGACGGCCAGGCAGGCCGCGACCTGCGCCCGCAGTCCACCTACCTCGCCCGACTCAACGCCCGCGACCTCCCGCTGGACCTCCCCATCACTTGCATCATCGGCCAGGTCGCCGACCCAAGCGATAACGTCATCTCCCGCGCCGCCGACGCCCCGTGCGTGCAGGAAGCGCTCGGAGTGCAACGAATCAGCAGCGTCCTCCGCGGCAATGCCCGGCTTAGCGCGGCCGTCGGCGACGGTGTCGTCACGCTCCACTCCGCCGTGCTCGACCAAGTCGAAGACACCGTTATTGTCAACGCCGGTCACCGCTCGCTCCTGCGCAACCAGCCGTGGTACGACATCCTGGCCCGCCCAACTCAGAGCGGCCCATCACCGCTCCCGCCCGCCATCCCCATCATCCTGAACCGGCTGCAACTTCCGGGCGCCGCCGATCGGCCGGGTGCCACTGGTCGGCTTTGAGACCAGTGCCGGGCACTCCCATCCCCACTCCGCGTCCCTCCGCCCCCTCCCGTACCTCCGCGTTCTCTTCGTGACGCCCCCGTGCGCACAGAATCGCGCCTCCGCCGATGCCTGTGCGCGAAATCTCAAAGATTTCCAAACCCCGTAATTCCCAGCACTAACTCAACAAAGCGGGCCCGCCTTCCACCCCTCCAGCGCGCACAAACCGCTCCGCGAGCAGGGGTAGGTGGAGGCACGCAGTCAAGGGGTTCAAAAGTCTTTCAGATGTCGCGCACAGACGATGACGCCGATGTGAAGTTGTGCGCACAAACTGGATTCGTCCCGGAGACATCCTGGGGGAAGGGCGAGGCAGGGAGGCAGGCAGCGAGACAGCGAGACGGGGGACAGCGAGACAGGGGGAAGGCTGGGGCGGGATTGACGGGAGTCTGGCGCGCGAGGGCACCACCCACCGCCGCGGACGAGCGTTGATGATTGTTGATCGCAGGCGGCGGTGGATGGTGGCACGCCAGGGAGTTCGGTCGTGCCACCCGCCGCGGTCGGTGGCACGGGTCGCACGAGATTGTGCAACGGTTGATGCCACCCCGCCGGAGGGAAATGGCACGGGGGACCGGGAGACGACGGTGATGCCACCCGCCTGCACGTCCGGGATGCAGGCACGGTGAGACCCCGGCCGGGCGAGTGATGCGGCTGGGTCGCACCGCGGGGATGACGTTCACCCGATCGCCATCGCCGAAGGAGGTCTACGTCAGGAAGAAAGCGGGATCAAAGGTCGGACTTCGCCCGTGCCAAGGCTTGCCGAAAGGCAACGCCGCGGTAATGACTGAGGCCGACCCGAACGAAGAGAAGTGGCGCGTCCAAGCGGCGACGCCGGATAGACGGTTTGGAACGATTCCGAAATCCTCCCGCTTGAGGCTTGACGGAGGCCTGCTCATAGATGGCACGGGTGGCACGAGATTGTGCGACGGTTGATTCCACCGATGCCACCCCGCCTCCGCCATTGATGAGATCACTCGCGGCACGCCTCTGCCGAAGCTGTGACAGACCCGGAGGGCGTTCACCACAGCCACTTCGCAGCGGCGAGATACAGCGGGATGCCAACAGCGATGTTGAATGGGAACGTCACGCCCAAGGCGAGGGAGATGTAGACCGAGGGTTTCGCCTGCGGGATGGCCAGCCGCAGCGCCGCGGGCGCGGCGATGTATGAGGCCGACGCGGCGAGCACCGCCAACAGCACCGCATCACCCTGCGACACCCCCAGCGCGCGGGCCGCCGCCAGCGCGAGCGCGGCGTTGACGAGGGGTCCGACCACCGCGAAGAGCACGAGAGAGCGAGGAATGCTCAGGATGTCACGCATCCGTGCCGCGGCGAGCAGTCCCATGTCAAGCAGGAAGAACGCCAGCACGCCCGGGAAAACATCCGTACACAGCGGCTTGAAGGCGGCGTATCCCCGTTCACCGGTGAGTGCTCCGATGGTCAGGCTTCCCAGCAGGAGCAAGACCGGACCATTGAGAACCGCCTCATGCATCAGCGCGGCCCAGCCTTCTGGCCGTGCCCGGGGCGTGTGGCCCCCGCGCGCCGCGGCGTCCCTCTCGACGCTTTCCGCGGCGGCCCCGGGGCCGTTCTTGTCGGATATGCGCAGGAGGATGAGCGCGATGACAATCGCGGGGAACTCCATCAAGGTCATCGCGGCGACCATGTGACCGCCGAAGGCCAGCCCACGTTCCTGCAGCACGGCGCACGCAGTCAGGAACGTGACCACGCTCACCGAGCCGTACACGCCCGTCAGGGCCGCGGCGTTCCAACGATCCGCCAGGCGACGAAGGATCGGGAAGGAGTACAACGGAACCACGATCGCCAGTGCGACCGCCAGTGCGATTGCCATGACGCCGCCGACGGGCAGCCCCTCGCGCGTCAGTTCCACGCCTCCCTTGAATCCGATGGCCCACATCAGGTACAGGGAAAGCGACTTGGTGAGCGCCTTGGGCATGCGGAGGTTGGAGCGAACCAGCGAGGCCACCACCCCCAGGATGAAGAACAGCACCGGCGGGCTGATGCTCAGAGAGCCGCCCGGAGACGCGGTTGGCTCGGCGGCCAGCATGAAGGTGAAATGCTCCGGCATCATGAGGGTTGTTACGAGCATGAAATAAACCGTATCCGATCGGAGCACATTGTGCGCGAGACGCACCGTGAATGCCCAGAATCCCGGGCCGTTGGTGCGCATCCGGGCTGTTTGTCCCTGCGTTCACGGCTCGCGGGGCGCAGCGGGCGCCACGGGCTTCGCCGGAAGCAGGAGCGAAGCGGCCACGCCCGCGCCCAGCAGCCCGACGACGACGATGAGAGAAATCAGCGTGTCGATCTTGTACTCGCTGTGGACCAGCAGCATCTTGACCCCCACGAACACGAGGATCAGCACCAGCGCGGGCTTGAGGTACCGGAACTTGCCGAGCATGTTGGCCAGCAGGAAGTACAGTGACCGCAGGCCCATGATCGCGAACACGTTGGACGTGAACACGATGAAGGGGTCGCCCGTGATGGCGAAGATCGCGGGCACCGAGTCCACCGCGAAGACCAGGTCGGTGAACTCGACCACGATCA
>Ga0163144_10000497_pt1 | contig 91299 bp, 76 predicted proteins | sample OliLak19BULKMAT1_FD_123175 | JGI IMG/M metagenome (GOLD analysis project Ga0163144, IMG submission 123175) | Freshwater microbial mat bacterial communities from Lake Vanda, McMurdo Dry Valleys, Antarctica - Oligotrophic Lake LV.19.BULKMAT1 | ecosystem: Environmental > Aquatic > Freshwater >...
ACCTTGATGCGCATCTCCGAAATTATCAAAGACGTTTTAGGCGCAGTGCCGTTGGCGGTCCTGTCCGGACCAACCATTGCCGGGGAAGTCGCCAAAGGCATCCCGACTACCGCCGTCGTAGCTAGCAAAAGCCGCAAAATCGCCACAACGATCCAAGAGATTTTTAATTCGGAAACCTTCCGCATCTACACGAATTCCGATGTAGCTGGAGTGGAAATCGGCGGAAGTTTGAAAAACGTCATTGCCGTAGCCTGCGGGATTTGCGATGGTCTGGGTCACGGAACCAATACCAAAGCCGCCATCGCCACCAGAGGACTGGCCGAAATCGCCCATTTAGGCAAAGCCCTCGGGGCTAAACCGCAAACATTTTCCGGTCTAAGCGGTCTGGGTGATTTAATCACAACCTGTTTTAGCCCGCACAGCCGTAACCGCACCGTTGGCGAACACATCGGGAAGGGAACACCGGTCGCAAGTATTCTCGGCTCCATGTCCATGGTGGCAGAAGGGGTCGAAACCGCCAAAGCCGCCTACCGCTTAAGCCTCAAGCACAAAATACCGATGCCCATCATCACCGAAGTCTATAATATCCTCTTTAAGAACAAATCACCCAAGGTCGCAGTCGCGGATTTAATGCACCGCAAAGTCACTTCTGAATAAGCCAAGAAATGATAGAGGCTTCCGCGCGCAGTTTGATTTCGCTTTTCCTCCAGCTTTGTTGTATAAGAAATCGAAATCACGGTTTGAGCACGGAAGCCTCTATCATTTCTTGGCTTATAACCTGCTTTTTTGCTTTCCAACCTCAGTATCCTATAGTATAATCCAGCTTCAAATTGGCTGCTTTCTCAAAGATTTACGTCCCAACTGATTTGCTTGGGAATTTAAATTTCGCCCCCGCAGATTTGTTGACGTTTATATTCAAAAATCAACAAATCTTAGCGCAGGGGCTCGGATTCTAAGAATTATAAATTCTTAAAATCCTCGGGGCGTAGCGCAGTTGGCTAGCGCACTTGAATGGGGTTCAAGAGGTCGTGGGTTCGAATCCCCCCGCCCCGATATTTCCTTATTGTTTTTAACAACCTGCAGGCGGTGAACGATGCCAGACAATTCGTTTTCAGAAAAACGCAAGTACACGCGGATCAATAAAAACTTCATTCTGTCGTATTACGACCTCAATGACCCGCTGCACCGGCGTGATTCTTCACAGCTCAAAAACTTAAGCCTCGGCGGGCTGTGCCTGATTACATCCAAGATCTACACTGCAGGAACACGCCTAGGGCTTGAACTAAAAACACCTTTTCTTTCCGAGTTCATCCAACTCAAAGGCACCATCTTAGAATCGAAAGAAAAAATTAAGGGTATTATTTACGAGACCCGTCTGAATTTCGACGAACTTCCTCCAGCGCTAACAGCGGTTCTCAAAAAGCTGATCGAACATTTTGAAAACGAAAAGGCTTGAAACCTATGACAAAAATCACACTCGGACTTATCGGTTACGGCAATGTCGGTCGCGGCGTTGTCAGCTTTCTGCATAAGCGCAAAAGTTTCTTCAAAGACAAATACAACATCGAATTTGATTTAAAAGCGATCTGCGACCGCAGCATCAAAAAGAAGCTTCCCAACGGTTTGGAAGGAACAAAAATTTTAACGACCGACTACAAAAAAATCGTCAACAATCCCGAGATAGACGTGGTCATCGAATTGATCGGCGGCATTCATCCCGCCAAACAAATTGCCATGGAAGCGCTTAATAAAGGCAAACACGTCGTCACGGCCAACAAGAGTTTGTTAGCTATGCACGGTAAAGAATTATTCCAAGAAGCGCAAAGCTGCAACCGTAACATCTATTACGAATCGGCCGTCATGGCGGGCGTTCCTTTGATCAAAATGTTGACGGAAGGTCTAGCCGGGAACAAATTCAAAAGCCTTTACGGGATCATCAACGGGACCTGCAATTACATCCTGACGGAAATGACGCAAAAAGATTTGAACTTCGGACAAGCCTTAGCCGCGGCACAAGCCAAAGGTTTTGCCGAAAGCAATCCCACACTCGACATCAATGGGATGGATTCGGCCAATAAACTAGCGATTTTAGTTTCGTTAACGATGGGGAAATTTATCTCCGCCCAGCAAATTTATACTGAAGGCATCACACAGATTTCGCACCACGATATCGAACACGCCGAGAGCCTTGGCCTGACGATCAAATTACTCGCCATTGCGAAAAAAGCGAATCACGAAATTGAAGCGCACGTTCATCCGACCCTGATTTCCAAAACACACGCTTTGGCTGACGTCAATGGAATCGAAAATGCCATTTTTGTCAACGCCAACCCGATGGGCGACGTGCTTTTGTGCGGCGATGGTGCAGGGCAAATGACAGCCGCATCCGGGGTCATCAGCGATTTGTTCCAATTGGCCTCGCGCGTGGGTTGTCCGGCGGACCAATATCTCGCCAACATCTACCGCGAAGCACCGGAAACAAAAATCCGCAAAATCGACGATATTTCGACGCGTTTTTATATCCGTTTCATGGCGCCGGACAAAATCGGGGTGCTTTCCAAAATCACCAGTATTTTAAGTAAGCACAAAATCAGCATCAACTCCGTCACGCAAAAAGCGCACGACCATTGGGCGTCCGCATTGCCGGTCATTATGTTGACCGACATAGCGCCGGAAAAAATGGTTCGCATCGCGTTGAACAAAATTCATAAACTCGGCATCGTGAAATCGAAACCGGTCGCCATTAGAATGGAAGAATTAAAGTAATGTTATATCAAGGCATTATTGAAAAATACCGCGATTATCTGCCGGTCAGCGACAAAACGCCGATCGTAACGTTGTGCGAAGGGAATACGCCGCTTATCTTCTCGGAAGATTTATCTGATGAGTTAGGGATGAAAGTTTATTTAAAATATGAAGGTCTTAATCCGACCGGTTCATTTAAAGACCGCGGGATGACGATGGCCATTTCGAAAGCGAAAGAAAAGGGGGCCACGACAGTCATGTGCGCTTCCACGGGAAACACATCCGCTTCCGCCGCCGCGTATGCCGCTAAGTGTGGACTCAAATGCGCGGTGCTGATTCCCGACGGCAATATCGCTTTAGGAAAATTGGCGCAAGCGATGATCCACAACGCCAAAGTTATTGCGATCCGCGGAAATTTTGACGAGGCCCTAAATTTAGTCAAAGAAATCACGACGAAATATCCGATAGAATTGGTCAATTCTCTTAATCCATTTCGCATCGAAGGCCAGAAGACCGGTGCTTTTGAAATTTGTGATAGTTTTGGCGATGCGCCGGAATTTCATGCCATACCCGTTGGAAATGCGGGCAACATTACGGCTTATTGGAAAGGTTACCGCGAGTATCATTCCGCAGGCAAAACAAAGACGTTGCCCAAAATGCTCGGCTTTCAAGCCGCAGGATCAGCACCGATTGTTTTAGGTCATGTCGTCGAAAAACCGGAAACGATCGCGACCGCAATCCGTATCGGAAATCCAGCAAGCTGGAAACCGGCCTTGATTGCCCGCGATGAAAGCAAAGGCTTGATCGATTCTGTAACCGATGAAGAAATTATCACGGCTTATAAAAGACTAGCTGCCAGCGGGGTTTTTGCCGAACCTGCTTGCGCCGCGCCAGTCGCAGGAATCTTAAAACTCAATAAAGCAGGTTATTTTAAAAATTCTAAAGGCTGTCGTGTCGTTTGCACGCTAACCGGACACGGCCTTAAAGATCCCAACATTGCCATCAAAAATGTCGGACAGCCGGTGACACTCAACGCAGATATCAAAGAGATTTTAAAAGAAGTCGGTCTTTAATGGCTGGTTTAAAAAATAAAAAAGTCCTCATCACGAGCGGACCGACGTGGGTCAGCATCGATCCGATGCGCGTGATCAGCAATCGTGCCACCGGCGAACTCGGTCATATGCTCACGTTGGCATTAACCAAGCAAGGCGCCAAAGTCACCTTGCTCGAAGGACCGGTCACAAAACCGCTGGCCGCCGACAAAGTCACAATCAAAAAATTTTGTTTCTACGATGAATTAAAAGCGCTTTTACAGGCAGAATTAAAAAAGAAATACGATATCGTCATTCATAATGCCGCGGTTTCCGATTATCAACTTAAGAACCCGTACCAGGTGAAACTCGCATCGAGCCGCAAAACATTAACGCTTGACCTTTTTCCGACAGAAAAACTGATCAACAAGATTAAGAAGTTGGCGCCGAAGTCCATCTTGGTCGGATTTAAGTTGGAGGATTTTCGTAAAGAAAAAGATGTCATCGCCGAAGCCAAAACACTGATTGCGAATTCAAAATGCGATCTCGTCGTGGCCAACACCTTAAAAGGCGGTTACAAAGCGTACTTGCTAGACTGTAACGCCAAAATTTTGAATCACTCGGCCGCACGCGCCGAATTAACAAAAAATTTAGTATCCGCTTTAAAAGGGCTGAAATAATTATGAAATATATTGTTATTGTTCCGGATGGGATGTGGGACCAACCGATCGAAGAGTTGGGTCAAAAGACCCCGCTGGAAGTATCGCACCGCACCAACATGGATTATATGGCCAAGAATGGGATGACCGGATTGATTAAAACTATTCCGGATAATTTCAAACCCGGCTCGGAAATCGGCAATTTATCTTTGATGGGCTATAAGCCCGAAGATCATTTCACCGGCCGCGCACCGCTTGAAGCCGCGAATCTCGGAATCGAATTGGCGGAAGATGAAATCGCTTTTCGTTGCAACCTGGTCACCATCGTCGGCTCCCCCCAAGGGGGCCTAAGCGGCCAAAGGGAGACTAACGGCGGAAAGATGGCGGATTATAGCGCCGGACATATTTCCACCCTGGAAGCCGCTCAACTGATCACGACCCTCAATGAAAAGATCGCCGAACCGGACATTAAATTTTATCCCGGACAAAGTTATCGACATTTGTTAGTCATCAAATCGCGCAATGTGGCTGAGTTGATGAAGGTCCAATGCATGCCGCCGCACGACATTATTAATCAAGACATCAAGAAGCACGTCCCCAACGGATCGATGGCGACGACACTTTTGAAATTCATGGAAAAAGCTAATCGTATTCTCGCCGAACATCCAATCAACAATGTCCGCGTCGACTTAAAAGAAAACCCGGCCAGCCATATTTGGTTATGGGGGCAGGGGACAAAACCAAATTTACCGTCGTTCAAAGATAAATTCGGCGTTGAAGGCGGCATCATTTCCGCCGTCGATCTGATCAACGGCATCGGCCGTTTGGCCGGATTAGAAGTCATCAAAGTCCCGGGCATCACCGGTTACTACGATACGAATTATTTGGGCAAAGGCGAATACGCCATTGAATGTTTGAGAAAGAAAGATTTTGTGTTCGTGCATATAGAAGGTCCGGATGAAGCCGGGCACAACGGCGATTACAAAGCCAAGATCCATTGCATCGAACACATCGACCGCGAGATCATCGGGCCGATCCTCCGTCATTTTGAAAAAGTCACGGACATGCGAATTGTAGTTTTACCGGATCACCCGACGCCGGTCAAACTCCGCACCCACACCCGCGACAATGTCGGGTTTGTTATGCTGGGCAAAGGAATCACGCCAGATGAGTCGACGGAATATACGGAAACGAGTTGCAAAAACCGCGGTCTCAAATTTAATAACGGCGAAGAATTCATGGAATATTTTATGCGTAAGAACCTGTAGAGAGGAGTGTTGGTCAAGAAATGGCAAAACCGATCATTGTTCAGAAATTTGGCGGTTCTTCCGTCGCGAATGTCGAGCGTATCAAGGCCGTCGCGCAAAGAATCTGCGAAACTAAAACTAAAAAGAACAATATTGTCGTCGTCGTTTCAGCACTTGGCGACACCACCGACGATCTCGTCGAATTGGCGGCCAAAATTTCCGAACATCCGCCGGAACGCGAAATGGACATGCTGATGTCGACCGGTGAACAAATCTCCTGCGCTTTGGTCGCGATGGCGGTCAAAGAGCTGGGGCACGACGCGGTTTCCTTTACCGGCGCGCAAGTCGGGATCTTGACCGATGACACTCACACGAAAGCTAAAATTCAGAAGATCAGCGCCCGTCCTATCCGCAAAGCACTAAAAGAAAATAAAATCGTTATCGTCGCTGGATTTCAAGGTATCACCAAAGATAATGAAATCACAACTTTGGGACGTGGCGGTTCGGATTTGACCGCGGTCGCGCTGGCTTTCGCCGTCAAAGCGAAGGTCTGCGAAATTTTCACTGACGTGGAAGGGATTTATACCACCGACCCGCGCATCGTTCGCGAGGCGAAAAAAATTAAAGAAATCACCTTTGATGAAATGCTCGAGATGGCTTCGCTCGGCGCGCAGGTCATGCAGCCGCGTTCCATTGAAGTTGCCAGAAGATTTAATATTCCATTACATGTCCGTTCAAGCTTTTCTAAAGAGGAGGGAACCATGATCGTCAAGAATACCCAAAAACTCGAAGACATTTCCGTCAGCGGAATCACCTGCAATAAAGCCGAAGCGAAAATAACCATTTGTGGCGTCCAAGACAAACCCGGAGTCGCAGCCGAAATCTTTACCCAGATTTCCAAAGCTGGGGTCATGGTCGACACCATCGTCCAGAACGTCGGATATGCCCGTCAGACCGATATTTCTTTCACCGTTTTGAAAACCGACTTGGCCAAAGCGCTCAAAGCCACGACGGTCATTGCCGAAAAACTAAAGACCGGCGATGTTCTCCATGACAAAAATATTGCCCGCATTTCCATCGTCGGGTCCGGGATGCGTTCGCATCGCGGGGTCGCGGCGAAAATGTTCCAAACTTTAGCGGAACATGAAGTGAATATCGAAATGATTACGACCTCCGACATTAGCGTCTCTTGTATTATTAACCAAGCGCAGGCGGAAAAAGCGGTCAAAGCATTACATAAGGTATTTAATTTGGAAGGATAAATTTTGTCATTCCTGGACGAAAACTGTTTGTCATCCCCGAATGTTTTAATCGAGGATCCAAATTAAATGGATTCCCGCCAAAAGATTGCGGGAATGACAAAGGTTGATCCGGAGATGACAATTTTTTGAAAGGAATTTCAATGTCACAAAAAATTGTCATATACGATACGACCCTGCGTGACGGTTCGCAGACGGAAGGGATATCCTTCACCGTCAATGACAAGCTCAAGATCACCGAAAAGCTCGATCAACTCGGCGTTCATTACATCGAAGGCGGATGGCCGGGCTCTAATCCGAAAGACCGCGATTATTTTATCGCCGTCAAAGGCAAAAAACTCAAGAACGCTAAAATCGCTGCGTTCGGTTCGACCCGCCGCGCCAACATTAAAACGGAAGACGATACCAATTTGCAGGAATTGATAAAGTCCGGAACTCCGACGGTGACCATCTTCGGCAAGAGCTCGGATTTGCACGTGACCGACATCATCAAGACTACATTGGAAGAGAACTTAAAGATGATCTTCGAATCGGTGGACTTCTTGAAGAAAAAGAAAAAAGAAGTCTTCTATGATGCCGAACATTTTTTTGACGGCTACAAACGCAATCCTAAATATGCTATGAAAACGATCTTGGCCGCACAAAAAGCGAAAGCCGACTGCATCGTTCTTTGCGATACCAACGGCGGAACTCTGCCGTCGGAAGTCAGCAAAATCGTGGCCGAGGTCAAAAAGAAGATCAAGACGCCGCTCGGCATCCACACCCATAATGATATGCAAATGGCGGTCGCCAATTCTGTCGCGGCCATCCAAGGCGGGGCGATCCAAGTCCAGGGCACATTTAACGGCTTGGGCGAACGCTGCGGAAACGCGGACTTAGGAATGCTCGTCGGTATCTTGCATACCAAAATGAAGCGTAAATCGATCCCTGACAGCAAGGTCAAACTTTTGACCGAAACAGCGTATTTCATCAGCGAAGTCAGCAACATGAAGCTTGCCGACAATCACGGGTTCGTGGGACATTCCGCATTCGCTCACAAAGGCGGGGTTCACATCGATGCCATGTTAAAAAATCCTTTGGCTTACGAACACATCGATCCTTCCATCGTCGGAAATCACCGCCGTTTCGTCACCTCGGAATTAGCCGGGAAGATGCCGATCATTTTAAAAGCCAAAAAAATGGGCATCGACCTCGATAAGAGATCTCCGGAAACACAGGAATTGTTAAAAAAACTTCAGATTATGGAGCACGAAGGTTATCAATTCGAAGCGGCTGACGCCTCGTTCGAACTTTTCATGAAGCGGGCGCTAAATCAATATACGCCGTACTTCACGCTCGAGGCCTATAAAGTCACGACAGAAAAGCAAGCGGATGGCCATGGGAAAGCGGAAGCTTCTGTCCATTTGAACATCGCCGGGCAAAAAGCCGAAGAGGCTACCGCGATCGGTGATGGTCCGGTTGACGCGCTCGACAAGGCCGCGCGCAAAGCCTTGGGCAAAACTTATCCGAGCCTGTCACAAATGCATTTAGTCGACTACAAGGTTCGTGTTTTGGATTCCAAAGAGGGGACGGCTGCCAAAGTACGCGTTCTTATCGAGTCACAGGATGAACACGATACCTGGACGACGATGGGGGTGCATGAAAACATCATCGAAGCGAGCTGGGAAGCTCTGACGGATTCCATCGAGTATAAATTGCTAAAAGATAAGAAATAATTCTTTATGAGTCAAGGAAAGCCGCTTGGTATAAATTTTATCGCCAGAGAATTAATTTTTATCGGAGGAGCCGGCACATGCCTATATCTGGTTATCAACTTCATTGGCATCGCGCATCGATATACATACCAGCCGCATGAAATTTTACTTAATTTATTAATGTTCTCACTGTGGGGCACATTCATTGTTTGCGGAATCTTACTTGCAAGATTGAAGGAAGTAGCGAGCAGATTAGCAATTGTATTGCTCCTCCTGGTTCTCGGATATGTTGTTTTTCATTTCTTTTCCACAATCCAATGGATGAGTTCATCGATAGAACGAAAACAGAGTTTTTCGCCTATATATTATCAATTTGCTTCATCTTCTTTATTACCTTCAGCTATACTGAGTCTTTTGCCGATCTTTTACTTATCCAAACCAAGAATCAAACAACTATTTAAGTAAATATGTCCGAAATATCTCCACGTTTTAATTTTATGTAAATTTAAGGATAAAACCCATGCTCCAAATCATTCGTAAAAAAGTAAATTCTAAAACACGGCAAAGCGTGGCAGAAGATTTTAAAGGTTATATTAAAGTTGTTGTTGATATCGAGCGCAAAGCACTTTCTGCCGGGTGAGAAAAGCATGTTGATGGGGAATAGCTCCTTCTAAAAGACGGAAGCAAACAGAAAGATCTCTGGTGAGCCGGTTTAGATTTAGAAAATGGCGAAATGGACTTTGACTCAATGATTAATTTGCGTCCAACACAAAACACTAGCCGCGAAGTTCTTGACCCCAATATCAGACAACAAGTCGAAACGATTACGCGTTCACTTTTGGAGGAATAATCATGAATGCACAGGAAATAACTTTGAATATCGCGGTCAATTGCGGACGGCTCTGCCGCTGGGCCATGGAGCATCGTCCGGCAAGGATCGAACAATTTTTAACCGAGACAGAAAATTATTTAAAAGCTTTGGAGCAAGCGCCTAAATCACAACGCTTTATGGCGACATATCTATGGTTTAAAAAAGATTTCATGAAACTACGCCACAACGTCCAATTGAATGCTGACAGGGCGGAATCCATGTTGACCTGGGCGAATATCCTAACGCATCGTGCGAAACTCGCATAATTTTATGTCTGAACTCTCCCCACGTTTTAATTTCACGGAAGTCGAGGCGAAGTGGGGCAAGGTCTGGGAAGATAATAACACTTTCCACGCCCAGCCCAATTCGTCCAAGAAGCCGTACACGATCGTCATTCCGCCGCCGAATGTCACCGGCATTCTGCATATGGGCCACGCGCTCAACAATACTTTGCAGGACATCATGGCGCGTTACAAACGTATGCAGGGTTTTGAGACCTGCTGGATGGTCGGGACTGATCACGCGGGGATTGCGACGCAAAACGTCGTCGAAAAGCAGCTCGCCAAAGAAGGGAAAACCCGCCACGACATCGGTAGGGAAGAGATGCTCAAACGTCTCTGGGCGTGGAAAGAAGAATACGGCGGGACAATCATCAATCAATTAAAAAAAATTGGAAGCTCCTGCGATTGGCCACGCCTACGTTTTACGATGGATGACGGCTACAGCGAAGCGGTGAGACATGTTTTCGTTGAACTTTATAAAAAAGATTTGATTTATCGTGGTCAGCGTATCATCAACTGGTGCCCACGTTGTCAGACTGCCTTGTCCGACGAGGAAGCCGAACACAAAGAAACACAGGGCAATCTTTATCACATCCAATATCCATTGAAAGATAATCCCAATCAATTTGTCACTGTCGCTACAACCCGTCCCGAAACCATGCTCGGGGACACCGCTGTAGCGGTCAACCCGACTGACGAACGTTACAAAGATTTGATCGGCAAAACGCTGATCGTCCCGATTGTCAACCGCGAAATCAAAATCATCACTGACGAACTTGTTGACGCGGCATTCGGTAGCGGCGCGGTCAAAGTGACCCCAGCGCACGACCCCAACGACTTTATCATGGGGACCCGTCATCAATTGGCCTTCATCAACATCATGCACCCCGACGCCAAGCTGAATAAAGAAGCGGGGCCATTTGAAGGATTTGATCGTTTTGAAGGACGTAAAGCAGTGATCGCGAAATTAAAAGAATTAGAACTATTGGAAAAAGTCGAACCGCATACGCATGCAGTCGGACATTGCTATCGTTGCAACACCGTCGTGGAGCCATATCTTTCCCTGCAATGGTTCGTCAAAATGGAACCGCTGGCGAAACCCGCGCTCAAAGCTGTCGTTAATGGAACGGTCAAGTTTTATCCGGACCGCTGGACCAAAGTTTATATCAACTGGATGGAAGGCATCCGCGATTGGTGCATTTCGCGGCAAATCTGGTGGGGACATCGGATACCAGTCTGGTACTGCGAACGAGGACGAAATGTCCGAGAGAGTGCCGAGCTAACGGGCGAGGCTGAGCGATGTGACGATCCGATTGTCAGCGAAACCACGCCGACCGAATGCCCAAAGTGTAACTCAAAAAACCTTCGGCAGGATGAAGATGTTCTCGATACCTGGTTCTCGTCGTGGTTATGGCCTTTTGCGACTTTTGGTTGGCCTGGAACTGTCATTGAAAGCGAAGCGAGTCCCTTTGGGACGGACGAAGCGAAGCAATCTCATGAGATTGTTTCGTCGCCTACGGCTCCGGGCAATGACAGTAATTTTCCTCGCAATGACGATCTTGCATATTTTTATCCCACCAATTCATTATTTACCGCTTCGGAAATCATTTTTTTCTGGGTAGCCCGTATGATTATGGCCGGTTATGAATTTATGGGCGAAGCGCCTTTTAAAGACGTCTACATTCACGGCACGGTGCGCGATGCGAAGGGAAGAAAGATGTCCAAATCCCTCGGCAACGCGCTCGATCCGCTGGAGATCATAAATGAATACGGCGCGGACGCGCTGCGCTTTAGTCTCATCATGAATTCTGGACAAGATTTATATATTTCCAAAGAGAAATTCGAAGGCGGACGTAATTTCGCCAATAAAATCTGGAACGCCTCACGTCTTGTTCTCTTGAACACGAAAGACGAAAATAAGAAGACCGATGCTCCGCCGCAAACCGATGATTTGGCGTCACAATGGATCGTCTCGAAATTTTATCTAACTCTTGCTGACGTAAGCGCTGCGATCGAAAATTATAAATTTTCCGAAGCCGAAAACCTCGTCTACGACTTTTTCTGGAAAAATTATTGCGACTGGTATCTGGAAATCAGCAAAAATAAATTCTCGGATGAAAAAATCCAGCAAACGGCCGTCTTTATTTTGAAAGAATCGTTGCGCATGATGCATCCCTTCATGCCCTTTGTCACTGAAGAATTATGGCAGAATATCACGCAAGGAAAAAAACCGCTTTCGCTCGAAAGCTGGCCGGTGATGAATAAAGCCGTGATCAACAATGGCGCCGTTATACAAATGGACACCATGGTCAATTTGATCTCCGCGATCCGCAACTTCAGATCGCAATTTAATATCAAACCGCAGGAAAGCATCGACGGTCATTTCAGCGCACATGATCCTTACGGAAAATCAATTCTAAGAGACAATGAAGAAACTCTAAAATCACTCCTTAAGCTAAAAAACTTTGAAATTCACGAACAGTTACCGACGATAAAAGACGCGGTTGCAGGAGTTGTGGATTCCATCAAATTTGTTTTACCATTGAGTGGTCTAGTCGATTTGGCCAAAGAAAAGGAAAAAATGCGCCAGGAAATCGAAATGACCGAGAAATCCGTGGCCAGCCTTGCCCAGCGTCTGAGCAATGAAAGCTTTACCAGCAAGGCGCCACCGGAAATTATTGAGAAAGAACAGGCAACTCTTATACAACGAAAACTGCGGATAAAAGAACTCCGTGAAGTTTTAAAAAACCTTAACTAGCATGATTGATCTCAAGACTATCCGCCGCATCATCGACATCGCCATGGACGAAGATCGCGTCCAGAACGACATCACGACCAATATCCTCATTGACAAAAAACAAATTTCAGAAAGCTACATCATCAGCAGGGAAGATGCGGTCATTTGCGGGAACGCTCTCGTTAAGGAAGTTTTCAAGAAATTCGACGCCAAAGCTACGGTTGTTTCGTACCATAAAGATGGCGACCGGATCAAGAAAAACGAACCGGTACTTTTCCTAAAAGGCCCGACGGCCACAATTCTCTCATGCGAGCGCGTGGCCTTAAATTTCCTCGGACATCTTTCCGGGATTTCGACGCTGACCGCCGGATTTGTAAAAATGGCGGGCAAGACCACAAGCAAAATATTGGATACCCGTAAAACAACACCCGGCTTACGCGATTTAGAAAAATATGCAGTCTATTGCGGAGGCGGATTCAATCACCGCCAAGACTTGAGCGATATGGTCCTCATCAAAGACAATCATCTCGCAGCGCAAGCCAAGGACATTACGCTGGCCGATATCGTGAGAAAGGTCCGGCGCGAAACAACAAAAAAAATCGAACTGGAAGTCGATACCCTTAAACAATTTGAACAAGCCTTGCAGGCCCGTCCGGATATCATCCTTTTAGACAATATGACTGTGGCCCAACTCAAAACGGCCGTCCATCTCAAGAAAAAGAAAAAAAGCCAAATTATGTTGGAAGCATCCGGCGGAGTCAACCTCAACACCATTGCTAAAATTGCCCAGACCGGCGTCGATCGCATTTCGATCGGCCAGCTCACACATTCGGCGAAAGCCGTCGATTTCTCATTGGAGTTCGTGATATGAAATTACGTTTTTTACTATTAATCACGTTGCTTTCGTGTTCGTCGGCCGCTCTTGCGCAAGACCCCGGTCAGCAGCTCGGCGTTTTCGACGATACCAATATTCTAGACGGCTACAGCAAAGAATATCAAAACGAACCCAAGGATGCGATCATCGGCCGTATCAATGATGATACGATTAATGTTTATCAAACAGCGGCGGCGATCCGTGTTTTTAAACTCAAGTTCAGCCAAAATATCGTCGGCCGGGAGAAACTTTTAATCGAGCAGGACCTTTTCCGGCGCATTAATCGCACGAACTCGCCGTTTGTGGAAGTCGAAATCATGCACACGATGTGTGTGCTAGACCGCTACAAGTATTTTGACGCGATGGTTCCGGCCCTGATCTTGAAAATCGATCATTACAACGGTGCGGTCAATGAGATGGCAGCGGTGGCCCTCGACGATATTATCGCCAAAGGCAAAGGAAGTGCCCGCGATGCGCGCATCATTTTCAATACGCTACGCAAAGTTTTCTTTTTGTCACGCAATACTTTTAGGGGAATCAATCAACCGGATCAACGGCTGGCCAAAAAACTAAAATTGCTGCGCTGGTCAATCAAAATCCTTGGCGGTCAGGAAGTCAAAAAACTGCCGAAAGAAATGATCCACCTTTTATAAAACGATGAACATCTCTAAAAGAACATGGCTGATATTTTTGAGTTTGGGTTTTCTTTCCATTGTCGCGTGGAACACCTTCGCGGCACCACAACTGTCATTCATTAATTTATCCGTCTCCAAAAAACAAGCCTTCGCTATTGCGTCTGCTTATCTCACCAAGAATATCGGCCTTCATCCGGCCGACTTAAAAAGTTATCATTCGGCCATTGTTTTTTCTAGCCGCGACAATGCCGATCAATATTTGCAAAAATCCCTCGGTTTCAATAAAGAATTGGAATATTTTAAAAAACACGACTTCGAACTTTTTTTATGGACCATCCGTTTTTTCAAAGAAAACCAAAAGGAAGAATACCGCGTGACAGTTAGCGCCGGGACCGGAGAAGTCATCAGTTATGGGCATACCATCGAAGCCAGCGCGGCCCGGCCTTATCGAACCGAAGAAGAAGCAAAAGCCATAGCTCTGGCGTTTTTAAAAAAGAATTTTAACTTTGATATGACGGTTTGGACACCACACAACAGCAGCTCACAAAAACACCAGCGCCGTAAAGATTATACTTTCTCCTGGGAAAAGAGCGATTCCAAGGTTTTTTGGAGCAAAGAGCCTGACACCGGATGGGCGATTCTCAACAGCGGAGTCACAGTCTCCGGAGATGAAATCCTGGGTTTTTATAAAAATAATATCCGAATTCCTGACCAGTATAATCGCTATGTCGATAGCATCCAAAATGTCGGACGAAATCTATCCATTCTCTTTCGCATTTGCTTCTATATCATTCTAACCTCGGCGATTTTTCATGTCATTCTCAACCGCAACAATATCGTGATGCACACGGTTAAACGTTTTGCCGTAGGCTTGACCATCGCCATCTTCGCAACGCACTTGGCATCGTATTTCAATGATTTTCAAACAGTTATTTATAATTATCCCACCACAGCTTCGATGGGCTCCTATCTGTGGCGGAATATCGTGTCCTTCGGGATGGATACATTCATCACCGTGTTGACGATCCTGATGCCATGCCTGGCAGGGGAAGCACTGCACCGAGAAACATTCCCCGATAAAAAAGAAGGGGCGTTTCTGCACTATATTCGCTCGACATTCTTGTCGCGAAACGTTACAGCCGCGATTCTAATCGGATATCTCTCAGCGGCAATCATGATCGGGATCCAAACGTTGGCATTTGAATTCGGCCAAAAATATTTAGGGGTTTGGATCCAATACAGCTGGATGACGCAATTGTCTGGTTCGTATTCACCGTTTCTGACTGCGCTTATTATTGGAGTCACCGCAGGGTTTTCAGAAGAAATTTGTTTCCGTTTGTTCGGGATCACTATCGGCAAAAAATTTCTCAAAAGTACCGTCTTGGCTTGCTTGGTGGCATCAATTGTCTGGGGTTATGGCCACAGCGGCTACTTAGTCTTTCCAATGTGGTTCCGCGGATTGGAAGTCACATGCATGGGGCTCTTTTTGTCTTATGTGTATCTGCGATTCGGGATCCTTCCCGTTATCACCGCGCATTTTCTCTTTGATGTGTTCTGGAATTCTTCTGCGTACTTACTGGGACACGCAACGTCTGCGGACTTTTACGCGGCATTGATCGGTCTTTTGATCCCCTTGGCATTTGCGTTAGTAGCTTTTGTCGCGAACAAGAAGATCACGGAACGGTCTTTGCGCTGGAAGCTAAATTTCCACCAAATTTTCAACTTACATATCCTTAAGGATTACATGCAACGGAATAATCTTCTGGCGCAAAAATCGCCAGAGCAGCTTAAGCACGAAATTACCGCACACGGCTGGGACATGGCGGTGGTAGAAATGGCCATCGAGGATTTGGAGAGCGAGTCTAAAAAGAAAGATTGACGACGAAAAAATACTGGGTAAGATATTGATCATATGTTAGTGCGACCACTCACATTTCATGCTCCCCATACCATTGTCGAAGCCGCCCAGCTTCAAGCCACGCTTAAAGAGGCGCGAATCCTAGCTGGAGGGACCTTTCTTTTGAACAGCCCTAAGCTGACTGATCAAGCGCAAGGGCCTTACAGTGCAAGGGGGCTGGGGGAGGCGTCATTGTTGCCTACTTCGGCAGCGATTGCAAACGCCATCGAAGATGCCTGCGGAGTGCGGATTAAAAAACTTCAAGAAAAAAATAATATTACGGAGAACCAATCATGAGAAACTTTACCCTTTTATTGATCACCGCAGGCATTACCATCTTTGCCGGCTGCACTTATTACCGTGTCAATGCCGACGAAATCGCGTTCAACACGATTCATCCGAAAGAAAACCACAAGAAGATTCACTACATGGAAACGGTCAACGTTCCTTACGAGGTCATCGGGACCGTTGTTGTCAGCACTGAACGCCGCAATAGTATCCAAGAAGTCCTCGAGAAGATGAAATATCAAATTGCTCTTATTGGCGGAGATGCCGTCACTAATATTGTCCAAATTGATGAACCAAGTCCAATCACCCGCATCCGCACAAAATACAAAGCGACCGTCATCAAATTTAAAAATCCAAACGATGCACCAGATCCAGCGTCCAGCCAAGCGGAACCTATCCTACAAAATTCATCGAAAGAAAATGTTAAGTAAAGTTTTTGCAGAATTTGTTGCAGTTCTTCTGGAGTGTTAAACGAAAAGAGCACACCCTCATCGTTAACGTCAGGGAAGTACACCGGTAATAAGCCTACGGCATCCGCTTCCGACGCAACTGCGCGCAAACCGGTTTTAAAAGAGGAGGTTTGTCCAAATTTATAATCTTTATTCTAGACAACCTTAATCTTATTATGCTTTAATAGAACCGCTTTGATTTATTCAGCATGGGCGCCGAGAACGACAATAATCTCGTCGAGATTCGGTCCGCTAAGAGGATAAGCGAATAATTCATAAACGCACTACATCTTCGCAGGAATAGAAATGTCAAAAAGTTACCTGACCACAATCTTCGTTTTTTTATCAGTCCTCATTACATCTCAAAGTTTTGCGCCATCCGCGCATGCAGAATATCCAACAAAAACTCTTAGCGGCACCGTCGTAAAAAACGTGCACGACTGCAGGAAGGACGGCACCTGTTTCTTAGAAGTCCAGCAACTTGACGGCACGGTAATGAAAATTTACTATGGCTGGGAATGGCTTGGCGACGGAATCATATGCCAAGCCGATAAAAAATTATCGGACCTGGCCTGGTCGCTTAAACCAGGTCAAGTCCTCGAAGCCAGAGGCCAATTGGCGAAAGGCAGAAAAACAATTTATCTCTGCACTCAACAGAACCACTACCTGAATGTGAATACCGTAAAATGAGTTTATTTTATTTGTTACTATGCTTAATGATCATGGGTTTTGGGGCGATTGCTTTCGTCATCACGATGGAAAAAAAGAAAGAATCTCCCGATGATGCCAAAAAACTGGCCGCTAAGCCGCACAACTCACCCCATGAAATCCTAAATCGTCTTGGGCTGGGAAATCCCGGCAGTCCCAAACCCGCATTGAAAACGAATTCGTTACCGGACCTTTTCAAAAAAGCCGCAGCGAAAGAACCAGCTCAGCCGCTGTCACTAATGAGCGATCCTTTGAAATCTCCCACAGTTATGCCGCTGCCAATTCCTGCCGCGGCCGATACCAAAGCTGAAGGTGAACTGTCCCTAAAATATGATGAACTGCTGACCGAGCATAAGGGTCTGCAGGAAAAATTCATCAAACTCGAAAGTCTTTTTACCGAAAAAAGTTCTAACTTAGAAAAATCCGAAAAAACCTTGAATAATGAATTAAAAAACCAAAAAGAATTTCACAAGGTAAAAGATCTCCTTGAAAAAGAACTCAAAGAAACCAAAGACAAGACCAAGGGTTTACAGACCGATGTCGCAAGCGCACAGACTGAAACGCAAACGCATTTTAAGCGCATCGCGCAATTAGAAGAGAAGGTAAAGCAACTGGAGGTTGAGGTCTTGACTTCTGAAACCGCGATCAATGACGCACAAGCGGGGACCCAATTAGCGCGCAACCATGCCGCGGACTTGGAAGCAAAACTGCGGTCGAATGAAAACGTTATTCTGGAAAAAAACCAAAAGATCGAAGATTTAATCAGTCGGTTGAATTTGCATAGCACCACAAATGCGTTGCCAATTGAGGCGGAACCTGTTGCGATAGCCGCACCGGAACCGGTTTTCGAACCAACACCAATTGTTGATACACCGCCGGTCATTGAACCCCTTCCAGTGATTGAACCGACGGCCCCAGAGCCGCTGCCGGAGCCGGTCACGGAACCTTCTCCTCCAACTCCTCCCATTAATGAGAATGTCGTCGAGAAGGGAGGGGAGACCCCGGCAGGAGAAACCCTATCATTACCGCCCGATATTTTTGCAAACCCTAAAAAAGATGAAGAGAAAAAGGACGATCAAGAACCTAAACCCTAAGGAGCAACTATGTTGAAAAAAATCTTAATGACAGCTGTACTAGGTTTATTTTGCGTGACTACAGTGAGCACCCAAGTCACCGCACAAGAAGTCACAACGGTGAGCTTAGAAACAAATCAGGGGACTATTAAAATCAAACTTTATCCAGCGATCGCACCGAAGACTTGCGAAAATTTTGTCGGCTTGATCAAAAAAGGCTATTATGACGGACTTATTTTTCATCGCGTCATCCCAGGCTTCATGGTACAAGGCGGCGACCCCACGGGGACCGGAACCGGTGGTGAAAGTTTATGGGGCGGCAAGTTTGATGATGAATTTTCAGCTCAGGCTGATTTCAGCAAACCAGGAATACTTGCTATGGCTAACGCCGGACCGGGAACCAACGGCAGCCAATTTTTCATTACTGTTGCCGCGACACCGTGGTTAAATAATCACCACACCATCTTCGGGGAAGTGATCGAAGGGATGGACGTCGTGGAAAAAATCGTCAGCGTTCCGCGCGGCGCCAATGACAAACCGGTGGAAGTGCAAAAAATCATCAAAGCAATTGTGAACTAAAAACATTATTGCAGCGACCCCCAAAGAAACACCGAGTAAAGCGGGCGCCAAGATGGTCGTTCCAATGCCGTTGAAATCATTAAACCGGCAAACAAGGACTTAATGCAGTGGGCCAAGTTTGTAGAAAAAGAAAAGCGACAATGATCCCGAAGCTTGCGCAACAAGCTTCGGGATCATTATTACTTTGGCGGCCCAGAAGATGCCAACGTAGAAGCCACAACACCGCACCAGAAGAAGCCGGACATTTTATCCTTTAAGTAATCTACAAATACCATCTGGGTCAACCTCCCTTTATTTCCTCTATAATACTTTACATAACATATATTATAGGAAGTTGTTAATATGAACAATAAACACGATATTAACGCACTTGAACAACTTGTGGATTAGTGACCTTTGGCGAGCTTTACTGCGGTAACTAGGCTTGGAATTGATTCGGCCAAACGGACAACTTCCCTTGCGACCAAATCATCCGGCCGCCCAGAAGCGGCTCTGCTAAGAGAATAAGAAGCCAGGTTGGCGCGTGTAGCTTCTTTTTGACGCACACCGATTTGCGCATCACCCATCTGGATCTTAATGATCTTGCCATTGACCAAAGCATCAGCAATCTTTCTGCGAGCTTCACGCACCGCTCGACCGAAGCTGGCGCGAGAAAGACGCATGGCCAGAGCCCCCTCAGCCTGACTAAACGTCTGAAAGTCCGAGAGCTTAAGCGCCTCAAATTCGTCCATATGAAGTATGACCTCATCCGGACGGCCGGCTTTACCACGAGGACTAAACTGGCGCACAATAGGTATTTTTTGGATAAAACGAACCTTCTTCGGTCTTCCTTTTTGCATTTCAGCCATCCTTTCTCGTCGATAAATCGACAAAAAGTATATCACCGGCAATCGCATGAGCAGGCACTCAAAATAACCCGGGGGTACTTTTAAGCATATGCTCATAAGTACTATATGGATGTTTTGGGCATTTGTAAAATAATAATTGGGGATTTTTAAGGAAAAAAATTTAGGGATTATTTTTTTAATTAGACGCTGCGAAGAGCGGTGGCGATAAGCGGGGAAAGCTTCTGGATGTCCCGATGGACATCGGAAACGGAAATAGGCGTATCTTTATTTTTGATAGATAAATTTAGAATCGCAATGACATGTTCACCGAAATCGGCAATGATCGGGACCACGAACGATTGGCGAATATCCGATCTTTTTAGCAAATGCTGAATCCTCTGATCCCCTTCTGTTCCGCTGATAAAAAACGTTGTTTTTTCCTGGGCAGCGATACCGGCAATACCTTCACCTAATTTAAAGCGGGCACGGACAACACTTTTTTTCGTATCCAGACCGCGCGAAACCTTAATGACAAAATCTTTTTTATCTTCATCCAAAATCATCATGGACCCACCTTCCGCTCCCGCCATTTTGATCGCGGCATCAAGAATGGCAATCAATAATTCGTCATGCTGAATATCGACCAAAAGATCCTGAACCGCATCAATGATTTCCGGGCGTACCGATTCATTATGATTTTGCATCTGCACTAATTTTTGTTTTTCAACCGCCAGCTCATAAACATCTTTGACGATCTCGGACAAAAGATCCAAAACCGCATTCAAAGCCGCTTCGGAAATCTGCCCAATCGGCACCGGACCGGCGATAAGATAAAATAATGCTCCCCCTGCCTCCTTTTTTACCGGGACCACAAAAAGACGAGGAAGCAAAGGGTCGACCGTGCGAAAATAACTTTCATGAGACCCAAAAGCACGTAAAAATTCGCCCGCTTCCGGCAACCGACCCCCCTCCTGGGCGACGCCAAAGAAGCCTCCCCCCTGCTGATTTTCTTGCGAATTCGAGGAAACAATGACACGGCCGTGCGGGTCAACGATAAAAATATTGATCTGAAGGACATCTTCGAATTGATTAAGGAGAGTACGCCATTTTTGGGGATCTGCGGAAATCACATTGACAGAAGCTGTGATAGCGGGATTTTCCATTAGGGCTATTATATACCTAATGATCCCGAGGGCAAGGTTTTGGTCAAAATTTCACCGGGGCATTAATATAAAATGGTTTAAGTTTTTATAGTTTTAGGGTACTTACGGATGAAATTAATTAAAACGATGACAAAAAAAGCACCCATGGCGTTGACAAGAATATCATGAAAAGAGCACGACCGACCCGGGACCACGGACTGTACAACTTCATTAAGGATGCCAAAAAACATGGCGATCGTGAATGCAGCGACTTGGCGGCGTATATCGAAAGAACAGAATACTAATAATAACAATAACGTCAAAAGCGCATACATCGGAAAATGGGCATAATCCAAGATGTGATCGACGAGCGATTGATGGAGGCCCTGGACATGCGGAGTGGGTTTCGTAGAGGTATAAAGAATGATGACCATGAATACTCCGGCGAGTATTAAGGCAACACTACGCGGTAAAGGAAAATTGGCGCGGTTATTCATTATCGAGTGTAATCGTCTTGGATGGGGCTAATGTCCCACGGCGTTCAAAAAACGTATCGACGTCTTTCATCATAAGCGTCTTTTAATCGCATTTAAGATTGTTTCGGACTTTTCTTTATCACCCAAAATACCAACACGGATCTTGATTCCGGCTAGATATTCGGTTTTAGCATTAATGTAAATTTTAACATCGGTCCCATCAGCAAATTTGGCGATTACCTTTGCGGAAATCCGGTCGCCTCTGTCTTCATAAACCGCAAATTTCAAGTCTCGCATCGCCCGCGTGGTCGCACGGTGAAGTTTTTCGGCCGACGTGCTGATATCCTGGACCAATTCTCCCTGGATCCATGCATATCCACCCACCCCGGCAGCCGCTCCGATAACGAGTGGTACACAGCCAACAACATTTAATAACAACGCGATCGTAAAAAATCCTGGGGCACATTGTAAAAATATTTTTTTCATATACCTCTCCCCTTAATTTTTAACAAAAAAACTTTTAATAGCGGCGCTCAACTCAGCCAAATCTTTTTTAGTATGCATCCCCGAAACAAAAAACGCTTCTAAATCAGCTGGCGGCATGTAAATACCTTTTTCTAACAAATGCCAAAATAGTTTGGCATAAATCTCGTCACTGGCGGCGGTCCGGGCGTCATCATAATTCGCTACGGATTTTTGCGAAAAACGAAAACTCATCATCGACTTATAAACCGAAAGCCGAGCCGGCACATTTTCTTCTTGAAAGAACGCATTTAAATCTGCAGCAAATAGTTCACAGCGTTCGTTAAGAGACCGATAAAAATCACGGCTGAGCAATTTGAGCGTTGCTAGACCTGCGCGCATGACCACCGGATTTCCAGCGAACGTTCCCGCCTGATAAACCCCACCCAGTGGAGCCAGACATTGCATAATTTCTTTGCGGCCGCCATAAGCCCCGACAGGGAAACCGCCGCCGATGATCTTACCTAAACACGTCAGGTCCGGCTCAATGCCATATTCCGCCTGACTGCAACCCAGACCCGTGCGAAAGCCGGTCATGATCTCATCAAAGATCAGAACAATTTTATTCTTTTTCGTAACCGCGCGCAAAGTTTTTAAAAATTCTATTTGTCCCAGAATGACACCCATATTCCCGGCGACCGGTTCGATAATGACACAAGCAATATCGTCCTTATGACGCTCAATCGCTTCAACGAGAACTTTGCTGTTATTGTATGGAAGACTGAGTGTATTTTCGACATGACTCTCGGGGATACCCAGACTGGACGATTCTTTGAGATTGGCTACACCGGATCCGGCTTTGGTTAAAAGATCATCGAAGTGACCGTGATAGCAGCCGTCGAATTTGACGATCATGCGTTTTTTGGTGTAACCGCGGCTGACGCGAATCGCACTCATGGTGGCTTCTGTCCCGGAATTAACAAAGCGGATCAACTCAATCGACGGAACCGCACGCGTGATAAATTTGGCGATGTCCACTTCGGCCCGAGTAGTGGTACCGAAACTTGTTCCCCGCTCCACTGTCTTTTTGGTAGCCAAAATCGGATTGCGGTGAGCATGGCCTAAAATCAAAGCACCCCACGACAGGCAATAATCGGTATAGCTGTTGCCGTCGACATCAAAGATTTTTGGGCCCTTGCCGTATTCCATGACTAAGGCACTCCCACCTACCCCTTTAAACGAGCGAACCGGGCTGTTAACGCCACCGACCATGACATTGCGGGCCTCTGAGAAAAATTCCAGTGAACGTTTGAGGTTTATTTTAGCCATGAAAGGACGTCTTGGGTGTGATAACTGATAATTATATCGGCGCCGGCACGTTTCATTGCGGTCAGATTTTCGAGGACAATGGCGCGTTCGTCAACCCACTTCTTCTGGGCCGCAGCCTTAACCATAGAATATTCTCCACTCACGTTATACGCAACAATAGGAACGTCCAACTTCTGGCGCAGGACTTTAATTATGTCGAGATAGGCCAAAGCCGGTTTGACCATAACCATATCCGCACCTTCAATAATATCTTGCTTGGCTTCTTTCAAAGCTTCGCGGCTGTTTGCGTTGTTCATCTGATAACTCTTACGGTCACCGAATGACGGCGAAGAATCTGCGGCCTCGCGGAACGGACCATAATACGCTGAGGAATATTTGACAGCGTATGACATAATGACCGTATTTTTAAAACCGTTTTCTTCTAAAGCATCGCGGATCGCCGCCACACGAAAATCCATCATATCCGACGGAGCGACAATGTCCGCACCGGCGGCGGCATGCGAAACAGCCATTTTCGCCAAGAGCGGCAAACTTTTATCATTATCGATATGATCTCCGGTTAAAATGCCGCAATGGCCATGCTTGGTATAAGCACACAAACAGACGTCGGTAATAACGAGTAGTTGGGGAAAATGTTTTTTGATCTGCCGAATGGCCTTTTGCACGATGCCATTGTCGGCATAAGCGGCTTTGGCAAAATCGTCTTTATCTTTCGGCAATCCGAAAAGTAAGATCGAACGCCCGCCGTGTTTGACATATTTTTCAATTGACTTAAGAAGCGTATCGACAGAATACCGAAAGATGTCCGGCATTGAAGGAATAGTTTCTTTTTTAGTGCTTCCGTCAACAACAAAGAACGGCTGAATCAGCTCATCTCTGTGTAAGCGGGTTTCGGTCACCAAGGCCCGGATCGCGGGCGTATGTCGTAGTCGTCGATGGCGTTGCATAGGGTCCTTTAAGTGTAAGCCCTTACTATAATACAGCTCTTATTCTCTGACAAGGATTTCGCTTTTATATCCGGCGGCGGCCAGGGCATTTTGCGTCGGCAAACCCTTGGCCATGATCTGCCAATCTTTCGGGATGTTGCCATAATCTTCTAAAAAGTTTCGGACGGTTGAAGGACTGGTAAAAATCACCTGGTCGATTTTCCCTGTCGGCCATTCTCGCTTTTCCGGCTTGCTATTTTCATAAACGATGACCTTTTGCACTTTAGCACCAGCTTTGATCAACTGCTGTTCCAAATAAGGATTCACTAAAGACGAGCGCGGAAAAATAATTTTGCGACCTTTGAGTTTAAGTGATGTCTTCATCACCTTAAACAGACCGACACTTGATTCTTCCGTGGCCACAAGTTTAGCGGCAAAACTGTATTTGCCCAGCTGTCTTTCCGTCTCGGCGCCGATGACAATAAAATCTTTGCTCCGCAACTGTTTAAACGCAAATTTTCGGCTGGCCAGGAATTCAAAGAAATATTTCGCCCCGCAGCGGCTTGTCAACAAAATAGTATCGGCCTTCTTAATATCGACGATAATCGCAGCCGCCTTTTCAACTTTGGTAGCCGTAATTTCAATCATCGGAAAATGAAGCAAGCGGCCAAAGACTTTATACTTTTCCGGATAGGTCCCGAGATACAGGACCGTTCTAGGTTTTTGATTAGCCAGTGTGTAAAGATCGACGGTCTTTCCGATGATAATTAAAGCCGGCGGTGCCAAAAAGGTTCCGCGTACTTTGCCGACGATATCATTTAAATGACCGATGATGATCTCTTGCTCCGGCCAGGTACCCTTAGAAATAACGGCCACCGGGGTTTCCGGCGCCCAGCCTTTTTGTCGAACCGAGTCGATAATATTTTCCAATTTGGTCAGTCCCATGAGAAAGACCAATGTTTCTGTGTCCGGGATATTGATCGGGGTAGCGCGATTGTAGGCTTCGTCTTCCCCGTGCGCACTTAAAAAAGCGACCGAGGAAGAAATTCCCCGCGCCGTCAATGGCAGACCTAATGTCGACGGAATTCCCGTCGCCGACGTGACTCCGGGAATAACTTCCACCTCAATATGATAAGAACGTAAGTAGGCAATCTCATCCGCACCGCGACCAAAAATAAGCGGATCGCCGCCCTTAAGACGGACAACAGTTTTACCAGCAAAAGCTTCCCGCTTCAACGCGCGCGATAATTCAATCTGCGACATCGTGCTGCAGCCTTTACGTTTTCCGGCATAAATTTTCTCTGCTTGCGGTGCATAATCGAGAAGCATTTTATTAACCAGGTAATCATAAAAAACACATTTGGCTTTTCTAAGAATTTCGGTCCCTTTGACTGTAATCAGCTCGGGATCACCCGGACCGGCACCGACGAGATAAACTTTGCCATAACGACGACGGGCATCGATGACAGAAAACAATTTCTCAAGTTTGGCGTCCCCTTCCCTGCCGACAACTGCTAATTGACCTTGTAATGCAGTCCCTTCCCATGGCAAAATCGCACGGATTTCTTTATCAAGCCCAAGACGTTTCAAAGCACAGGTCGCCACAATCAAGGCATCGACTTTTCCATCTTTCAATAATTTTAAACGTTCACCAATAGTGCCGCGCACGTCGACAATTTCAAAAGTAGGGTTCAAAACGAGAATCTCTTGTTTACGCAATAAGCTACTCGTTCCGATTCGACTGCCATTTGGTAATTTCGTATATGTTTTAGCCGCCACTAAGGCATCGGTATCATCGAGTGCCGAAGTGAGAGCAAAAATTTTTAAACCAAAATTCAAATTTTTAGGGAGGTCTTTTGCACTATGAACAACCACATCAATATCGCCTTTTAACACGGCAGCATCCAAAGTGTCGGTAAAAAAATCATCCGCGGCCCCAGCTAAAAGCGAGGTCCTCTTATCGACATCGCCTTTCGTCAAATAAAGCAGTAGGTCCACACTAGGCTTCTTACCTTTTTTAGACAAAAGCGACAAGATCTCTTTGACCTGAATTTGGGCCAAAGGGCTCGATCGGGAACCGATCTTTAAGACATCTTTTAGGGATTTCATAAGGCCAGCATTTTACCACAGGAGGACTTTAATTTTAGGAATTTTTGTGATTCTGAGGACTAGAACACCGGCGAGAAATTATTCTTCAAGCATTTTGCGAATTTGCGGCAAAGCGGCACGCGCCGCGTCTTCCCCGCGCTTAATGAGGTCATCAACCTTATAAAGTTCATACCAGTTAATGTAGCTTAAATCAGGATGAATCACGACATCGGCAGAGCGGGCACTCTGCAGGGCAAGGACATATTCCGAAGCCTGCAATGTGCGGACAATAATGTCCGGAGCATTAGGGTTGAAAAGATGTGACGCTATCCTTCCTAGCTTAATCCAAAAATATTTTTTAGGGTCTTGAAGAAAAGTAATTTTAGCTTCCTCGGCGATCTGGCGCTGTTCTTCTAGATAACCTTTCATCACCTCTTCGGGAGATTGCAAAACATTAACAGCGATAATTTTTTTGGCCCCGCTTTGCAAAAGCACATTCGTAGGCAGAGGATTGAGAACTCCTCCGTCGATGATCCAGCGGTCTTTCATCCGCACCGGCTCAATGACACCAGGAATAGAAATGCTTTGCCGTACCGCATCGGCGAGCGAACCGCTTTCCAGGACCAGTTCTTCCCGACGAAGAACATCATAAGAAATAATTTTTAATGGAATGCGCGTATCATAAAAAGTTTTCCCCTCGAGGCCACGGCTCTTAAGCCAATGTGTTATTTTATTACCGCGCATACCTGCGGGAGAAAATACCGGATCACAAAGAAGCTTGATGATGTCCCAAAGTTTTTCAAAATCACGGGCAATGACTTCCAGCCCCTGCGCATTTTTTCCGGTTGCCCAGTACGCAGCAACTAATGCACCCATACTACTGCCGGAAATCATGTCGATAGGAATTTTTTCTTCCTCGAGAACACGCAGAACACCAATATGAGCGACCCCAAGCGCTGCACCGCCTCCTAAGGCCAATCCGACGAGAACGCCGCTAATCTGACGGGCAATACGTCGGAGTTCCATAGCATACGGACTATTCGGCCACGGCAAACTAATCGTCAGCGCTTCACAACTTAAAACTGTATTCAACTCACAGGAGTTAATATAAGGAATACGGGCATAAACGGTAAAGTCGATTTCGTTACTAATCTCGGCTAAATTTGTCGGGACGATCTTCTCTTTAGTCACGACGACAACTTTAAGAAAATCGAGATTAAAATTTTCCTTCATACGTTCGGTCAATTCATTAATGACGAGACTTAAGCCTTTGAGATCTTCAACCTGATCCTTCGCTAACAAATGGACAATATCAGACTGGGTCAAAGTTTTAATGACGACCGCATCTTTTTCCGTTGGAAGATCGACGACCGCAAAATGATAGTCCGAAACCAGAGTCGAGACAAATTGACTAATGGAATCAACAAGAATTTGGTCGCCGGCATCGAAAACCACATTCAACAAATCGATTTTGAGTTGACCGCGCACAATGCTGTTTTGCAGCCGCTCATAATCTTCGACAATATCTTTTAAATGCACCGGCTGTTTCTGCCAATGCGGAGAAGCCTGATCTTTATCAGGGTCAGCGGGACTTGTTTCCGACGAGGAAATACTCACAAGAATGACTTTGCGGTGTGTTTGCTGTTCGAGTTCCAAGGCTAAATTAGCAGCATACGTCGAGCTTCCCGTACCCCGGATCGGACTGTAAACCGAAACGATGCGGTGCTCGATATTGCGCTTGGTCGGCAGCATGCGGCTGCGTAGTTGACTCGACAAGGTATGGCTAAGTTCAACACCAAGCTGCGGTAAAAATTTTAAAATATCTTCTAAATCCGATTTATCAATCTTGATAATGGTCGAGTCATTGATTGCTTCATAGGTCGAGGAATGGGGTTCGTTAGTAAAAAAAGAAATGATCCCGAATGGCATTCCGCGACGATAAAACTGGACGTCGGTCTTGCGGCGTCCTCCTTCGGAATTGGAATAGGCCTGCACACGTCCCGATACCAGACAATACAAAGCGTCGGGTGGGTCGCCTTCCTTACGGATCAATTCACCTTTTCTAAATTCGACGACTTGAACACGACGAGCGATGCGTTGTAAAGGATACCAACCCACCGATTTAAAAAGCGGGATTTCTTTAAGAAATTTGTAGCGCTGAACGATGGATGCGATAACACTAACCATAGTCGTTATTTCACAATGTCGGTTTCAAGCCAACTATAATTCCCTTTCATCAACTCTCGGCTGATCGCAACGTGCTTACGGTCATGATTATTTTTATTTGTTCCAAAACTGCCTTCGATCCGTTGACGGGCATCGCGACAAAAAAGGTCGGCTAACTCAATGGAACCGGGTTGTTCTTTTGCCAAGGACACCGCATACGAACAACTGGCACAGATAGCAAAAAGATCAGTCCCGATATCGCCCAGACGGCTAAGAATCCCCTGTTTGCTTTCTAATTTCTGCTGATACTTAAGCATCGCAAAGAAAACTTCCTTGGCCAAACGCTTGCTGGTCCGACGGGCATACAACACATGATCGCGCAAAACCGGAGGCAAATCACCTAAATCGCCGGACCCGGAAGGCAGACACAACTTGATAAACCATATTGGATAATATTTTGCGGCCGACAAGAATGTCTTCATCTTTTCGCCGAAGCTGGTCTTTGCGCTCAAGAGTGGTTTGACCCGGCTCAAATGCGGATCGAGCGCTTCACGGGCGATGAACAAATGCATAATCTCCGACGTACCTTCAATAATTCGATTAATTCTCAAATCACGTAAAACGCGTTCGACACCCCACGGCTCCATCCCGCGCGCTTTGAGCGACGAAGACGTTTCATAACCCTGCCCACCGCGGATCTGCAGCGTTTCATCGGCGATTTTCCAGGATACTTCAGTCGAAAAATATTTTGCAATAGCCGCTTCTAAACGGATGTCTTTTTTCTTATCGTCGGCCATGGCTGCGGTCAACAAACTCACGGCATCTAAAGCAAAGGTGTGCGAGGAAATGTAACCGAGTTTCAAGGCGATACTTTCGTGTTCGCCGATGGCGCTCCCCCACTGCTTACGGCTGACGGCCCATTTGCGGACGATATTTAAACACCATTTGGCCGCACCGGCTGAAGCGGCGGGCAATGTCAAACGTCCGGTATTGAGAGTCATCAAAGCCAGCTTCAAACCTTCCCCTTCGCCGGCAATGATATTTTCCGCCGGGACTTTTACATTTGTAAAACGTAAGAATCCGTTTTGGATCCCGCTCAACCCCATGAAACGACAGCGATGCACGGTTTCAAAACCCGGCGTCTTGGTTTCGACAATGAACGCCGTGATCTGTTTACATTCTTTTCCGTTAACGATCTTAGGTGGCGTAACGGCCATGACGACCAAAATACCGGCAATTGGTCCGTTGGTGCACCACAATTTATCGCCATTAATCAAAAAATGTTTTCCATCTTCTGTCGGGGTTGCGGTGGTACACATGTTTCGCGGGTCTGATCCGGCTTCCGGTTCGGTCAACGCAAATGCGGAAATCATCCCCTGCCCGAACAACGGCAAAAATTTCTTTTTTTGCTCTTCTGTCCCAAAAAGTTTTAACGGTTGCGGCACACCAATCGACTGATGCGCGGACAACATGACGGCTGTCGAGGCGCAGTAACTTGCGACCAAATGAATCGCACGGCTGTAATTGATTTGGCTAAGCCCAAGTCCACCGTATTCTTTGGGAACCTTGATAGCAAAAGCACCGATCTTGGCCAATTCTTGATAGGCCTTTTCGGGAATAATTCCGCTGCGATCCACTTCATCTGGATCAATATTTTGGGTGATGACTGATTGTAATTGTGCGACAAAAGCGTCGCCGACTTTTTTATCTTCGGGGGATTGGGTAGGAAACGGCGAGATCAGCTTCCAATCGAGCACGCCGTGGAATAACTTAAGGACAAAACTGGGATACTTCCACTCATTTTCACGAGCATCTTCGGCAAACTCCAAGGACTTACGTTTTTCCTCACTGATATCCTTAGAATACATACTCATAGGTTTCTCCTTATTATTTGAACCGTTTTATCACTTTAGCTTCCTTGTTCAAATAATAATCCTTAAACTCTCGCAGAGAGCGAAGGACCTATTTAAAAGAGCAAGAAAACAAATTATTTTTTATATTTTGTTGCCAATAAAAGACTTAAACAATTGCTTATATAAAGTATACGAGTTAGGGCGTTTAAAAGCAATCCCGAGGACGATTTTTTATAAGTTCTTATAATTGCCCTAAATAAAAATTTTCTCCACGATTTCGTCACAATTATCCGGTGTGACGCCGCTATACCAGATATTATTAGGATAAACCATAATCGTCGTCCCGGTCGCGCATTGACCGAGGCATTTGGCCTGGGTCACGCGGATCCGCGGATGCAGACCGCGCTCTTTTGCAATCTCACGAAGCTTACGAAACACTTCTTCCCCCTTTTGATCGCCGCAACTGGGTTTCTCTCCGCAGCGATCGTTGACACAAACTAAAATACATTTATCATAAGGAATTTTTTGTTGTTCAATCATGCTTTGCTCCTGGTTCTAATGCAACCAACGTTTCGATATGCTGAGTGCGAGGAAAAAAATCAAACGGTATAATCGTCTTTATTTTCCAATCCCGCTTTATAAAAATCTGCAAATCACGAATTAGTGACTCCGGATGACAGGACAAATACAAAAGTTGTGAAATATTTTTTGCTTGGGCTATCGCTTGCGTTACACTTTCATATAATCCTTGCCGCGGCGGATCAATCATGACCACATGCCGCGACGCTGCTTTATTCTGCAAAAAATCGGGGTAAAGATTCTCTACCCGACCCTCGATAATTTGAAAATGTTCAAAGGAATGATACGCGGCATTATGTTTGGCCATCGCAATGGAATGTACATTTTCTTCAATAAGAATAACGCGTCCAACCTCGTCGGCAAGTGTAATCCCGAATAGCCCCACCCCGCCGTAAAGATCGTAGAAGTGCGTGGTTTTATCCAAAATATTAAGGTCTTTTATTCTTTGAATAATGAGCGGCAGGATCGACAAGTTAGACTGGAAAAATGTATCGAGTGAATAAAAGATCCGCTTGCCAGCGACTTCGGTCCAAAGAAAATCTTCGACGCTCATTTTGAGCGACCGTTTACCGATTCCTCCCCACGCGATACGGCCGTCGTCGCCGGTCTTAATAACGAGATTGGCATTGCGGTATTTCGGCGGAATTTTCTCAATAGCTTGTTTTTTAAGTTGCGGAAGAAAATCGGAAATCGCATTCATTGCAATGGGGCAGGATTCCACTTCGATCATCCATTTTCCATTAAGCGGCGAAAACCCCATAAACGTCCGACCGTCGCGGACTTTTAAAAATTTCATATCCAGACGGGACCGGTAATGATATTCCTTCGGAGAAGCGACAATTTTTTCAAATTGCTCAACGGGAATATTTTCTCCGACAAACAAACCTTCTAAATATTTCTGTTTATGTTCAAGCTCCGCCGCATAGGACAAATCCTGATGCTGACACCCGCCGCATTGTCCAAAAACCGGGCAAAGAGGAACAGCGGCAGCTAAATTATGGTCATTCCCCGTCGAAAACATAACAGCAAAGTATCATCCTGCTCTTTGTTTGTAAAGAACTGTGTAGCTAAAAACCGAAGAATCTTTTTAAGGGGTTTCTATCGGAACAAACTGGAAGGAACTAATTATTATATTAAGATTCTTTTCGTAAAGCAGGTAATCTTTTTGCAGGCCGGTAAAAGTAATAATAAAAACCTTATTGCCGACGGACGTCCAAGCCGTGACATATTGCAGAGGGTTCTTAATATTGGGCCCATAACCGGCAAAGGTCAGACGGTATCCCGGGCGTCCGCCGATGTTGACTGGAATCGATTGGCTGATATCCACCTGTTCCCCAAATGTCCCGGCGACCTGCTTGACAATGACCTCAGAAAGACGCTGGATCGTCATTTCATTCGGCAGGATCTTTATGGCGACATTGACATTTTCCTGGACGAGATCAAGTTCATTTTCTTTAGGAGCAATAAAAGCGATGATCGCTCCCCCGACTTCCGGTCTAAAGGGTTTCCAATAAGCCGGAAACTTAATCAAAAAACCTTCTTGTTTGTTAGTGTACGTGGCTAATGGGGTGACTTTGATCGAGGCCATAACACCCAAACCGACGAGGATCAAGCCAAAGACAATCATCGTCCCGAAAATGATTGATAATCTGCGGCTACGTTCGATCTTTCCAAAATTTTTTAACCACTTCAACATGCTGAACCTATTTTATAGTTGCGGTGTAAAAACTTTCGTTTCGTTTTTGCAAATCTAGCAAATATTGTGCCGTCTCAAAACGTGTTTTATCTACGCGTTCTTGAAAAAATGTTAAAGAATCGATAATATTATCGATCTTCTCGTGGTCGGCATAATGCAAAAGTCCAGCGCGAAACGGCGGGAAGCCAGTCCCCAAAATCATACCTACATCGACGGCAGCCGCCTCATCGACAATTCCTTCTTCAAGACAGCGCGCGGCCTCATTGACCATCACAAGCAACATGCGTTCCCGATACTCTTCTTGTTTTTCGACGGGAATCTTTTGCGGCATACGGAACGTCGCAATTTCTTTGTTAGGATAGCGTTCCTTGGGCTCATGGACATAGAATCCACTTCCCGACTTCTTACCTAGGTATCCTTTTTCGAAAACTTTCTCAAAAAGCGGGGCCGGCTTAAACCGTTCGCCTAAACCGTCATGTAAAATATGTAAAACTTTGATCCCGACATCCAACCCGACCTCGTCTGATAAGGTCAGCGGGCCCATCGGCATCCCGAAATCGGTCATGATTTTATCGACGACCGCAACCGGAGCGCCTTCTTCCAGAATAAAACCTGCTTCATTGATATAAGCCAGCAGAATGCGGTTGACTAAAAAGCCGGGAGAATCTTTGACGATGATCGGTGTCTTTCCCAAACGCCGTACAAGTCCCAACGCATCCGCCATGGTCTGCGGCGAAGTTTCTTTCGTGTAAATCAATTCGATGAGCGGCATACGATGGACCGGATTAAAAAAATGAAAACCCATGAAACGGCTCGGGTTGGTGACGGCTTTGGACATTTCCGTGACCGACAGCGCCGAGGTATTCGTCAATAACAAGGCATCTTCAGAAACTTGCAGGTTAACATCGGCAAAAACTTTTTGCTTCACCTCCATCTTTTCCACAACCGCTTCAATGACCGCATCACAATTAGCAAAGCCACTAAAATCGACGGTGGTCCCGATTTTAGCCATCTTAACCACAACCTCCGACGGCTTCATCCGTCGTCGCTGGACTAGCTGATTATAGACTTTCGACGCCGCTTGAAGACCTTTGGCCAATGCGTCATAATTGATGTCTTTAAGCCGCGCCTGAATATTGTTATAACTCAAAATTTGCGCGATCCCACCACCCATGACCCCGGCACCAAGCACGCCGCATTTTTTGATAGTCCGCGGCGTTAAATGTGCACATTCCGGCGGCAGCAACTTTTTATAGCGTTCCGTAAGATAAAAAACTTTAATGAGGTTTTTGCAAACATCACCGATGACCAACTGGCCGAAGGCCTTGGCTTCCATGTCTAACGCTTTTTCGCGCGACGCCTCAAACGTCTCTTTGATCAATTCAAACGCTTTGACCGGCGCAGGGTAAAATCCTTTAGAAAGATTTTTAACATTGCGGCCCGTGATATCAAAAACCAACACATGCCCGGCAAAATTGTCATCTTTGAAAGATTGGAATCCTTGTGAACGGCGTTTAAATTCCGGCTTTCTCTGCGCCGAGCCTTTGATGCTATTGATAAACTTATCGAGGTCTTTTTCTAAACTGACTTGCGGAAACAAGCGATCGATCAAACCGCATTTGAGGGCATCTTCACCGCTGATGACTTTTGCTGATAAAATCAATGTCAACGCTTGCGAAATTCCTACCACCCGCGGCATACGATAAGTCCCACCGAAGCCCGGCAAAATTCCGAGATTTACTTCCGGTAAACCGATACGAACTTTGTCATTAAAGGTCGCGACCCGGTATTTGCAGGCCAACGCCAACTCGCAGCCGCCGCCCAAAGCCACACCGTCGATCACGGCCACCGTCGGGATTTCCAAATCGTCCAAATGATTAAAAATATTTTGGCCGAACTGCGCTTTACGTTCGCCGTCTTCCGCTGTCAAAATCCCTTCAATCTCCTTGATGTCAGCCCCGGCTATAAAAACATCTTTTTTACCGCTCCGGATAACTAGGACCTTGATCTTGGAATCATTGGCGGCCTCGGTCACAAAGCCGTTAAATTGACGCATCACATCCTGCGTAAGAATATTTACTTTCGCGCTCGGATGATTGAGTTCAATCGTGGCGACGTCATTGTTGACACTATAGAAAACAGCTTTTTCCATTAGCGCTCCAAAATCATGGCTGCACCTTGACCGCCACCGATACACAACGACACCAGGCCGATCGAAAGATTACTACGGTTCAAATGTTTAAGCATCGTTAAAATCAAGCGGCTGCCGGTCGCCCCAACGGGATGTCCCAACGCGATCGCCCCGCCGTTGAGGTTAAGAATATCACGATTAACTTTGTCGATTAAACCAGTGTATCCAAATTCCGCTAAAAATTTTTCCGATTCCATCGCTTTAAGACAAGCAATGACCTGCGCGGCGAACGCCTCATTGATTTCGATCGCCTGAATATCCTTAAGTGTCATCCCAGCTTTTTTCAAAACTTTCGGAATCGCATGCGCCGGTCCAATACCCATACGATTAGGCTCGACCCCGGCGAAAGCAAAACTGCGTAAAAATCCAAGCGGCTTAAGACCCAATTCTTTGGCCCGGCTTTCCGACATGACTAAAAGAGCTACTGCCCCGTCGGTGACTTGGCTGGAATTACCAGCCGTGACGGTGCCACTGCGTTTATCAAAAATCGGTTTTAATTTCGCCTGCGCTTCCATGGTTTGATTTTCGCGCGGGCCGTTATCAAACTCAACAGCAGTTTTATACTTCAAACCCGGAATGATTGGAATAATTTCTTCTTTAAGACGTTCGCGGGCGGCTACCGCTTTATGATGACTCTTCATAGAGAATTCATCTTGTTCTAGACGAGAAATACCGAATTCTTTGGCCAAAACTTCTGCGGTCTGCCCCATGTTTAATCCGCACGCAGCGTCCGTCAATCCCATCTGTAAACCAATGCGCGGCGAATAATACCACGGACGTATTTTGATAATGGCTTTAATTTTGCTTTGAAAATCTTTGGCGCGGCTTAATTCTGAAAGGATTTCCTGTAATTCTTTGGTAAAGAGAAATGGATAGTTGCTCATCGACTCGGTCCCACCGACGAGAATAAACTTCCCTTCCCCAGCCTGGATCTTTAGAGCCGCAGTGACGACCGATTCGATCCCGGAAGCGCAGTTGCGGTGGACGGTAAAAGCCGGGGTAGTAAACGGAATCCCGCTGACTAACGCGATGACCCGGGAAATATTGGCCGCATCCGCCGGCTGGCCGACGTTCCCGAAGATAACCTCATCAATAGTTTTCGGATCAACCTTTGACCGTTCCAAAAGTTCGCGGGTCGCATGGACCGCGAGGTCTACGGCACTCATATCTTTTAAAACGGACCCCATTTTACAAAAGGGTGTTCTTAAACCGTCGACAATGGCAATTCGTTCCATAATCTCCCCCTAATTGTCACCCCCGAAATCTTTTATCGGGGGTCCATCCAAGAGATCCCCGAAAAGAGCATTCGGGGATGACACATTAAACTTTAGGCCTGCGGTCTATAATACGTTTTTCTTTATTTGCGGTTTCTAACTCTAATCGTTTTATCATATCAGCGATCGATATAAAAACAATTTGGTTGGGAGAAACTTCCGTCATATTCAAAAGTTTTTGTTTAACCGAATCGGTCAAGGCGGCGCGATTCACACTATCTTTACACGTCAGATAAACAATCAGTTCATCAACTTCAAACGGGTCATCGTCTTTTTTGCAAAGCTCGATTTGCCATTCATCAATTTCTTTAAATTCCGAAAGGCACAACGAAAAATTGCTGAAGTTCACCAATGAACCTTTGACTTTGGAGATTTGTAAATCTTTCACGTCCGAGATACGGGTAATGTCACTTGACAATCGCGGCACCGTTCGTTTGCAATGCGGGCACGGTTCCCAGGTCACCCCGCCGGTGGCAAAGTCGCCGGTGCGATAACGAATGACACTGCTGCCGCGCGAATCAAGCGAGGTGTAAACAATTTCGCCATCCTCCCCTTCGCCCTTGACTTCGCCGGTTTGCGGATCAATGATTTCTATAATTTCTTTATCGGGATAAAGATGATAACCACTGGACATATTATTGCTCGACGGACATTCCGCCCAGGCGCAACGGGCTTCCGTAAAACCATATGTCCCGAAAACAGACACATCGCTGGCACCCATCGATAGTAAAAGCTCTTCTAGTTTTAGTTTAAATGCGGAAGAAACGCGGGCGGCCCCGAGGACGACCTTTTTGACCGATTCCATTTTGTGCCCCTGCTCTTGGGCTTGGCGCAACACGTGATAAACATAGCTCGGAACTCCGAGAATGACCGAAGGCTTCATCTTCAAAATGGCCGCAATATTGCCTTCTGTTCCGGTGGATTTACCGCCACCCGTACTCAAGATCAAAGCGCAGGACGACAAACCGCCATACACAACTTGCCAAAACGCCAAATGCGGAGCGAAAGGAAAAAGATTCACAATATATTCAGTGGGTTTAATGTCGAACAAATTGAGCATGCGCGAACCAGACGTGTAAAGGTTCTGAATGTCGTGATTGGAATACAGATAGGACAGCGGCTTGTCGGTCGTGCCGGTCGTAAAGGTGATAAAAATCGGACGATATTCGCGGCCCAAACGGTCCTTCACATACTCTTCTCCTTTGAGGAAACCAAGGGCTTTTAACTTCAAAAGTTCGGGTAGCGGCCAATGTTTCTTGATCTTTTGGGCATCCGGCTGAAGGACGAAATCAATCGATTTACGCAGATTGGCCGGGTCAATAAAATCTTTTTTAGAAGTAAAGGGTATGCGCTTTAAGTCCACAACAGTCTTAATGGATTGCGGGTCGATGTTATTTTTCTTGAAGAGTTGCTGGTAGTGCGGGCTAAACGGATAGAGGTGACGATTGATAAAGTGATGCAGTTTATGATCTTGAAGCTGTTTAAGCTCCTGCGGGGATAATTTGCCGATGTCTTTCCAAGGATCCATAAAGAGCGAATTCGTTAAGGGGTTTATGAATTATCCTAACTACCTCTAAAGTATAGCCCATAAAGACCGAAATTCAATACTCATAACTCCCTATTTATAGAATCCTTCCGATGAAATTTTTGATAAAGAATCGGTAAAACGATCAAGGTTAGGATCGTCGAAGACAATATCCCTCCGATGACGACGGTCGCTAAAGGTTTTTGCACCTCCGCACCGCGTCCTGTTGCCAGTGCCATGGGAAGAAACCCTAAAGCGGCCACTGCCGCCGTCATTAAAACCGGACGTAAGCGTGTCAAAGCTCCCTCTTTGATCGCATCAACAAGGGGCTTTCCGTCTTCACATAGTTTTTTAATGAACGAAATCATCACTAAACCATTTAATACGGCCACACCGGAAAGCGCAATAAATCCGATTCCCGCCGATATTGAAAGTGGTATGCCGCGCAACCACAAAGCCGTGATTCCTCCCGTCAAGGCCAATGGAACTCCGGTAAAAACCAGCAAGGCATCTTTGAACGTTCCCAAGGATATGAACAAAAGGATAAATATCAAAAATAACGCCAGAGGAACAACAATGCTCAATCGTTTCGTTGCGGAAATCATTTGCTCAAATTGACCTCCCCAATTTGTCCAATAACCCGCGGGGATTTGAACATTTTTTTCAATTAATTTCTTTGCCTCTTCCACAAACGAACCAATATCACGGCCGCGCACATTGGCTGTCACAACAATACGCCTCTTACCGTTTTCGCGGGTGATCTGGTTAGGTCCAGTAGCGACATTAAATTGAGCGACGGCGCCTAATGGCAGATAATTTCCTGTTGTCGGCAAAGGGATGGGGATTCTTTGTAAAACATCCGGATCAATGCGTAACTCCTCAGGAAGCCTGACAATGAGCTCAAACCGGCGGTCGCCTTCAAAAATTTGGCCGGCCGATTTTCCACCAATGGCAATTTCAATGACTTGTTGAATATCGCCGACATTTAAACCATAGCGAGCCGCTTCATGGCGATTGATCTGAACAGTCATCATCGGTAACCCGCTGACTTGCTCGACTTTGACATCCGCAGCGCCTTTGACGCCCTTGATCACCTCCGCAATTTCTTGTCCAGCCTGTAAAAGGACCGGCATACTGTCGCCGAATATCTTGACTGCCACGTCAGTTCTAACACCGGCGATCAACTCGTTAAATCTCATCTGGATGGGTTGAGTGAATTCATAAGCATTTCCTGGGATTTTTTTAACATCTTCTTCCAGCTCATCGACTAAAGCGGTTTTGGATAAACGCGGATTGGGCCATTCCCGTCGAGGCTTGAGCATAATAAAAGTATCGGCGACGTTTGGGGGCATGGGGTCGGTTGCAATCTCGGCTGTTCCGATCTTCGAAAATACTGTTTGTACCTGGGGATGTGACTTAATCCGTTCTTCTAAAACATGTTGCATTTGCACCGCTTGAGTGAGGCTGGTGCCAGGAATGCGCAAGGCATGCATGGTAATATCTCCTTCATCAAGGCTCGGTAAAAATTCACGTCCCATGAATGCGGTCAAGCCAACCGTCAAAACTAGGAGAACACCTGCCGCGCCCAACACAATCCTCTGGTGGTCCATCGCCCAATCTAATGCAGGGATATAAACTTTTTCTGACTTAGCCATCGCGCTATTTTCTTTCTCAGAAACTTTGCCAGATAAAAAAACGGCAACAGCCGCGGGAATAAATGTGACCGAAAATATCATTGCCCCCACTAAGGCAGTGACCACCGTAAAAGCCATCGGGATGAACATTTTCCCTTCAATACCCGTCAACGTCAGGATCGGTAAATAAACGATCATGATAATCAGCTGACCAAAGATAATGGTCTTTTGCACTTCCTTCGAAGATTGAAAAACCAACTCTAAACGTTCAGGTAAGGTCAAAATACGCTGCAGGCGACGTTGTTCGTTTGCAAAACGACGGATGCAATTTTCCACAATGACCACTGCCCCATCGATAATAATCCCAAAGTCCAAGGCGCCTAAACTCATCAAATTAGCACTGACTTGATTACTCACCATGCCGGTGATAGTAAAAAGCATTGACAGAGGAATGACCATCGCGGTGATCAGGGCCGCCCGGATGTTCCCTAAAAATAAAAACAGGATGATGATAACGAACAAGGCACCCAGCAACAGATTCTCTTTGACTGTTCCAATGGTTGCATCGACGAGCGTCGTGCGGTCATAAACGGTTTGGGCGATCACCCCTTGCGGCAATGTTGTATTGATCTCTTCCATTTTCCTTGCCACATCTTGCGAAACGGTTCGACTGTTCTCCCCCATTAGCATAAAAACCGTCCCCAAAACAACTTCCTCACCATTTTTGGTGGCCGCCCCGGTTCTTAATTCTTTCCCTTCGAGAACGGCCGCGATGCTCTTAATATGCACCGGAACTCCTTCGTGATAACCCACAATAATATCCTTGATCTCCTCGATACTGCCGACTTGTCCGGGCGCACGTATTAAATATTGTTCACCGGCATGCTCGATATATCCAGCACCGACATTGCTATTGTTCTTTGCCAAAGCTTCAATAACATCTTGAAAAGTCAAGCCATAGGAGATCAATTGTTGCGGATAGGGGGTCACATGAAATTGCCGCTCATACCCGCCGATGGCATTGACTTCTGTGACTCCGGGGACGTTACGCAGCTGCGGCTTGATCACCCAATCTTCAATCGTACGTAATTCAGTTAATGTGTACTCGGTGCCATCCGGTTTTTTGGCTCCATCCTTGGCCTTAACCGTCCACATGAAGATTTCGCCCAGTCCGGTAGCGATTGGACCCATCGCCGGATCGATGCCCGCTGGTAATTGTCCCCGCGCCTCTTGAATTCGCTCGTTAATAAGTTGACGAGCAAAATAAATATTTGTCCCATCCTTAAAAACAACTGTGACTTGAGAAAGTCCGTAACGGGACAACGATCTGGTCTCTTCCAATCCCGGCAGGCCCGCCATGACAGTTTCAATTGGGAAGGTGATTCTTTGCTCAACTTCCAAGGGCGAAAAACCAGCGGCTTGCGTGTTGATCTGAACCTGCACATTAGTGATATCGGGAACAGCGTCGATGGGTAATCGCTGAAAGTTATAAACACCCACCGCACCAATAGTCAAAGCGCCGATCAAAACAAAGAACCGTTGCTCGATAGAAAATCGAATAATCTTCTCTAACATAATCGCTCCCGTAATTATTTAACAACTTTTAATGGTCGTGGCTGTGTTCCATTTCACTTTCTAAAAGTTTGGACTTCAAAATAAACGCCCCTTCGACAACGACCCGGTCGCCTTTATTTAGATTCCCAGTGAGAGCGGCTTGTCCAGATGCTCGCAAATTCACCGCCACTGCGCGCATTTCAAAAATTTCTTGACCCGTTTGGACAAAAACGATATCTTTGCCCTCGATATTTTGCACGGCGACGGTAGGAACTTTTATATAAGATGTCTCATCGGATGTTTCGATTTCCCCGCGGACCGACATTCCAAGTTTTATTAACTGATCAGAATTATCAATCGTGGCTTTAATGCGAGTCGTAAATGTTGATTCATCCACACGGGGAGAAATAAAAATGATCTCCGCCGAAAATAAACGATCAGGATAAGCCATCAGATAAACATTCATTTTCTGTCCCAACTTAACATGCGCCAAATCCTTTTCGTAAATATCAAAATTAGCTGACAGTTTACTCATATCCGCAATGGTGTAAAGGGCCGTGGTCTTATCGATACGATCACCCGTTTTAATAAATTCAGCGATGATGGTTCCCGCCATCGGGGCCGTGAGCTTAGAGGTCTCGTTGTCGCTATCGGTCAACACACAGAGCAGCTCCCCCCGGGAGACCATTTGTCCTAAAGTGACGAAACGTTCGCCGACAGTTCCCGATCTTTCAGAATAAACATGAATGACGGTTTCCACGTCTTGACTAATGCGTCCGTGGACGGGAATTTTTTGTATGAGTGGTTTCGATTGAACCGACATGACTTTGATGTTGCCTAATTTCTGCGATTCCGCGGACAATGTAATACTGCTTTCGGCAGGGCTAGTTTCGTCATGCGCATGCTCTTCATTTTCATGTTCCTCGTGATGGTCATGCTCTGAGGAAGCACCGGCAGCCAGTAAAAACCCAAGAACTCCGATCGCGGTTATGAAAGCGCCTAAAAATGTTTTAATATGTTTCATCAAAAAGATCCTCCTGTCGTAACGACTGCGCTAAAAATACTTCGAGTTCGCTGACACTACGGGTTAAGTTAAACAATGCCTGATAATAATCCACTTTCGCTTGGGTCGCGGCTTTGACCTGATCCAAATAATTAAGAAAATCAATCTTCCCTTCGCTATAGCGCAAATTCGCCAAACGTAAAAGTTCATCAGCTTCATCGAGCGACCTTTTAGTAATATCTAATTGCTTGTGATGCAATTGTGCGGTCAAATAAGCCTCATAAATTTCGAACGCCGCCTCGGCCCGGCTCGTTTTGACCCGCTGCTCTTGGATGTCATTTTGCGTCTTGGCTTTTTTGACCTCACCTTGGTTAAGATTCCATAGTGGAACATTCACTCCGACTAAAATGGCATAATCGTCGCGGTCCTCTTCATTAATGCGTTTAAAACCCACATAGTAAGCGGGCAAACGATTCAAATGTTCCTTAAGTAAATTCTTTTTGGTGATATCCAGCTTGAGATCGGCCATTTTGATATCCGGCCTGTTCATGACTCCGACAGTCTTAAGATCTTCTAAAGTCGCTGTGAAATTTTCTTCTTTTAATTCCTCAACGATCTCAAACTCATCCTCCATTGGTCTGCCGAGAATCAAGTTAAGACGTGCTTTGCCGATCTGCAATTCATTTTGGGCACTTAAATAATCATTTTCTGCTTTTAATAATTCGATTTTAGCTCGCTGGAAATCATTTTTAAGCGCCTGTCCGGAACTATAGCGCAATTGAACACTGCTAAAAAACCGGCGCATGGCTTCAAGATTCTGCGAAGCCAACTCCATTTGTTTTTTATGCAAAATGATCTTCAAATACGTTTGCCCCACATTCAAATAAACTTCCATCCAGATCGATCTAAGGTTTTCTTCTTGAATTTTAACTTCCCCTTGAGCAATTTTACTTTTCAGGAAATGGACGCCGAAAGGATCAAAAGGCTGTTTGATCTCGATACTATCAAGATTCACATCGCGATCTTCTTTAAATCCTCCGATCTCAAGCTCAACTTCGGGATTATGAAAAGCCCTCGTCGTGATCAAGCCCCCTTGTGACCCTTCAAGAGTTTTCTTCCCTTCCACCATGAGAGGATTCTGCTTATAGGCGAGCTCTAACGATTCACGAAAACTTAATTTTTCCAAACTAGACACGGCACCTGAATTCTGCTGCGCTCTAGCTGGACCAACACATAGAAAAACTGACAAAATCAACAGAGGTATCCCTCTAAATAATTGAGTGGACATTCTTCATCCTTGTTTTTAAAAAGTATTCTTTTTGGATTTAATGAAGAAAAGGAATTTTAGGCAGAAACGACCGGCGGGCGCCTGAAAGTATACAGCAAAGGATTTTGATAAAAAAACTGCATTGCGGATAATGTCGAGGATATAGGGTGTGGTAAAAATATCGAAGCGGAATTGCCTGTGACAACAACATGGGAACAAAGGCCATGACCGACAATGGCACAGTGACCGTCCTCGGAGACATCATGGGGATCATTGCAAAAAGCCCCCGAGGGAAAGAAAGCCGCGACTAAAACAATGAGCAAAATGATTTTGATGACTTTCATAAAATAAAGATTATATTCCAAAACAGTTTCTGTCAAGGGCGATGATTTTTTCGCTTGATGATTTTGACTTTTGGTTTTCCGAATAATTTCGATATTTTACAACTCCAGCAAATACCCCACGCCGCGGAAACGAGCAGCAAAAACCCCAAACTTAGAGCGAGCCACTTCCCGCCGCTGACAAAAAACGACAGGATCAAGACCACCCCGAACAAAGTTTTTGTAAAACGTTCTTCCGGCCTCATCATGTTGACCCTAAAATTTCATTTTATTTAAACGTAATGCATTGCCAATGACCGACACCGAGCTAAACGCCATCGCCGCACCGGCGATCATCGGACTTAATAGAATACCGAAAAATGGATATACAATCCCCGCCGCGACCGGAACACCCAAGAGATTATAAATAAAAGCAAAGAATAAATTCTGACGGATATTATGCATGACCGCTCTGCTTAATGTCAATGCTTTCACAATGCCGCTAAGGTCTCCTTTGACGAGGGTGATCCCGGCACTTTCAATGGCGACATCGGTCCCCGTTCCCATCGCCACCCCGACGTCAGCTTGCGCTAAAGCCGGTGCATCATTAATCCCGTCGCCAGCCATCAGAACAACCGCGCCTTTTGCTTTCAATTCTTTGATAATGTCCTGCTTATCTTTCGGCTCTAATTCTGCGCGGACCTCATCAATATTTAATTCCCGGGCAATCACTTCCGCTGTTTTCTTATTGTCGCCCGTCAGCATAATCACTTTTAATTTCATCTCGTGAAGGATACGGATCGCATCAGCCGTTGTTTTCTTAATGGGATCGGAAATTCCTAAAATACCGCCCACTTGACCATCCATCGCCACCCAAATGACGGTCTGGGCTTTACTTTGCAATTCGCCGGCCTGCGTCTTTAAATCCTCCGAAAGATTAACTTTGGCATCCTCAAGAAATTTCTGTTTACCGACGAGGACCATTTTCCCATTAACCTGACCTTGAATCCCGCCACCGGTGATCGATGCAAAACTCTCGACCTTTTCCAGCTTGCCGTTTTTTTCTTTAGCATAGTCCATGACGGCACGGGCTAAAGGATGCTCACTGCTTTGTTCTAAAGAGGCGGTGATACCGATCAGCTGCTGTTCGGTCCACCCTTGCGCAACAACACAGGCCGTGACTTTGGGTTTCCCTTCCGTCAAAGTGCCGGTCTTATCGACGACGATATGTGAGACTTTTTCGCACTTTTCCATGGCTTCGGCATTTTTAATAAGGACACCGGCCTGAGCGCCGCGGCCGACTCCGACCATGATCGACATCGGCGTTGCTAAACCCAACGCGCACGGACAGGCAATGATCATGACCGCAATGGCGTTAACAAAAGCATATGCCAAGCGCGGTTGGGGACCCCAGTTCGCCCAGATGATAAACGTCGCAATAGCAATCAGAATAACCGCGGGCACAAAATAACCGGAAACCTGGTCAGCAAGTTTTTGGATCGGAGCCTGACTGCGTTGGGCATCGGCAACCATGTGCACAATCTGCGACAACAACGTTTCTGATCCGACCTTCTCGGTTTTCATGACAAAGGAACCGGTTTGATTGACCGTCGCACCGATGACACGATCTCCAATAGCTTTGGTAACCGGCATTGGCTCCCCGGAAATCATCGACTCATCGATGGTACTTTTACCTTCGACGATGACGCCGTCAAGTGGGACTTTTTCCCCCGGACGGACGCGCAATAGATCATCTTTTTGGACCGCATCGATAGCTACTTCTTCTTCCTTACCGTCACGAATTCGATGCGCATTTTTAGCGGCCAGTCCTAACAAGGCCTTGATGGCCTGCCCCGTTTGACTGCGCGCTTTCGCCTCAAGCCATTGTCCTAAAATAATCAAAACGGTAATGACCGCGGCCGCTTCAAAATAAAGATCAATCTTTCCCATTTTTTTTAATGCGTCCGGAAAAATCTGCGGGAACACGGCCGCCACCGCGCTATAACCATAGGCCGCTCCGACGCCAAGGGCGATCAGAGTAAACATGTTTAGACTTTTATTAATCACCGACTGCCAGCCCTTAATAAAAAACATTCCGCCAGCCCATAAAACGACCGGTGTCGCCAAGGCCAATTGTATCCAGGCATTCCATTGTGGAGAAAGCGACAAAGATGAGTGCAATGCCGGAATCATTTCGGCAAGAGCCAAGAAGACAATCGGAAGAGTGAGCCCTAAACTAATCCAAAATTTTAATGACAGTGCATGGATGTGTTTTTGGTCATCATTCGAGTCACCCGTCGGATTTAGCGGTTCTAAATGCATGCCGCACTTTGGGCAATCGCCCGGATGATCCTGACGAATTTCCGGATGCATGGGACAGGTATAAATAGTTTTTGCAGAACCTTCTGATTTTGAAGAGGTGATTTTTTTCTGATCTTTCTTCTCAATCTGGCCTTGCTTCAAAAATTTATTTTTACAATATTCACTACAGAAATAAAAAGCTTGACCACCGACTTCTTGCTTAATGGCCGTTTCCTCTTGAACATCCATCCCACAAATTGGATCTATGGCCATATAATTATTTCTCCAAAATCGTTCGATTTACTTAAATCTTCAGCCGCAAGAAAGCCATGTAAGACATGGGGTTCTTACCGTAGGTATCTTCTAGGTTATTGGGCAGGATATTAACTCCGGCTAAACCACCGATGCCCCACTGCATTTTATTCATTTCGGGGAAATCATAAATATAGCCGAGGGAAACTTTATATACATCAAAAATTTCGTGTTCTCTGGCATGGCCTTCCGGAAATAGCTCATCTTTTTCGGTTTGTTCTAAACGCGTAAATATTGTATGAGTCTTCTCGATATTTAAAGAAGATTCCAAGATAAAGGCACCCAAAACATGTCCGGGATTATTGCTATTTTGTCCCCATGCCAACATGCTTTGCCAGTTACCGATCTCCAATTTCTTATTATACGCGCCCGAAATTGTCATTCTTTGCGTATCGACATTCGGGTGAAGCTGCTCGGGACTATCGATATCACCGTAACTAGATTGCAAAGACCAATTCTTAGTCAAATTATAAGTGAGACGTCCGGAATAAGAATCAAACGTTGGCGCTTCAATGTCCCAGCGGCTTTCATCCGGTTCGCGGCCGCGAAATGCGGAACCTTCAAGCTTCACGTTCTTCCAAACATAACCCAAAGTTGCAACCCCGAAAGTAATATGCGTTGAATCTAACCAATGATGTGATAAAGGAGCTTCCGGATTATCCATTCCGGAAAAACGATGCATAAACGCTGGCGGACCTAAGGCCGGTTCTCCGGGCAGACCAAAATAAACAAACACCGAACTATCGTCCGAAAGGGGCTGGCTATAGCTCGTCGCTAATTCCATAAAAAGATCATGCGGATGCTGACGGTCGATCAATGGGCTCCGTCCATCGGATGTTTCTCCGGTTTGTAATAACAGCGGATAACCTTTCGCGCCGATGGTGAGCGGTTCCAAGGAGAACATCCCTCTTAGTCCCCAGGTCCCTTGGCCTAATGGACGTTGTCCCATCACCATTAACATATTCGAACCAAAAAACTTTTCATCGCCGCGGTCGCCTTCTTGAAAATCATAAATCGCAGTAGCGTAGCCATGGACCATAAACATCCAATCCTCTTTCATAAAATGAATGCCGCCGTGAGGAGTAGAATCCGGCTGCCAGCTAGTCCCGGAAGCCTCGCGGGTCATGGGATAATTTCCGTACAGGGCCTTCATCTCCATGCTTTGATGATCATGGGACATGGATGACATATTCTTGTCCTCGCTATTTGGCTGAGAATTGATGTGATCCATATTCTCATGTTGAGCATGGGCCATTGCAGAAATTGAAAAAAATATAAAAAAAGACAAGAAAAATCTCTTCATCATTCCCCCTTATGGTTTCGCCGTAGCAAAGATTAACCGCAGCAGCCTTTTCCTTCTTTATGGTGACCATCTTTGATCTGGCCCTTTTGAGCCGCAAACTTGCTCTTGCAACCCTGACTACAAAAATAATAACTCTTTCCATCTTGTTCGACTTTAAAAGCCGTATTAGCTTCGACATTCATCCCGCAAATTGGATCTTTCTGCATATTCGCCGCCTTTTGTAAACTTGCTTTTATGATGGTATGCTTCTTTTAAAAGTTATGGGCAGTGAAAATAATGTTGTCGCCTATTCCCACTGGTTAATATACAACTTCATTATTCATGGCAAGATCAAATGAATCAATTGTACTAAGGTGCAACTATCCCGACGCCCAAAGCGCAAAAAAGTTTATGTGCCATTAAAAAATCCCAGCCCTTGCCTTCCCATAGCGCTGATGATCAGCGCTATGGGAAAATGCACGAGCTGGGGTGTACTGGTTAGAGCACTGCTGTGGCTGTGCTTTCCATCACTGTAGGCCTTTGGTTTTATTTTTGCCCACTAACTTCCTTTTCCGCGATAGCGCTATAATTTGCAGGATCTTTCGAGAAGGGTTTGTTGCACCCCGCACAGCAGAGATTATAGATCTTCCCGTTATGTTCATACTTGACGCCATCGCCCATCTCGCCGATTTTCTCACCACTGACTGGGCAAATTTTGTTTCCGACTTCAACCGCTGTACCTGCCTTAGAATCCATTTGTCCTTTGGACATCGCATCATCTTTCATCATTGTCCCATCAGACATTTTATGATCATGCCCTTGACCAGCCATGACTAAACCTGCTCCGGCTAATAACATAAAACCAATTGTTAACGCTGTAACTTTGTTCATACTGCCTCCTTGTTTGGTGTTTGGTGTGTTTTTGCTTTCCAGATGTAATAAATCACTGGGTAAACTAAAAGCTCAAGTAAAAATGACGTAGTTAATCCTCCGATCATCGGTGCGGCAATGCGCTTCATGACATCGGCACCGGCGCCGGTGGCCCACATGATCGGTAAAAGTCCCATCATGGAGGCCATGACCGTCATCATTTTCGGGCGCAGACGACGCACCGCGCCATGGATGACCGCCTCTTCCAGATCGTTTTCATTGCGCATACGGCCAGCCTTCACCGCGTCGTTATAGGACATATCCAAAAACAACAGCATGAGGATCCCTGTTTCTGCGTCGAGACCCATCAGCGCGATCATCCCGACCCATACGGCAATGGAAATGTTGTAATCGAGTAACCACAAAAACCAGACCGCGCCGATCAGTGAAAATGGCACCGCCAAAACAATCATTAACACTTTCACCATCGATCCGGTGTTCATATATAACAACAGCGCAATAATAAAAAGCGTCAAAGGCAAAATGATTTTGAGCCGCTCTTTCACCCGGATCATATTTTCATATTGCCCGCTCCAAAGCAGTGCATAGCCTTGCGGCATTTTTAATTCTTTGGCCACTAAAGCCTTGGCTTCTTTCACGTAAGACCCAATGTCACGTCCATCCACGTCGACATAAACGTAACCGGCGAGCAGTCCATTCTCATTGCGAAGCATCGACGGACCTGAGCGTAGAACGATGTCGGCCACTTGACCAATGGGAATTTGAATACCGGACGGGGTCGCAATCAAAGCATTCTTAAGCGTCTGCACATCATCGCGTAATTCCCGCGGGTAACGTACATTCACGTTGTATCGTTCTCGTCCTTCAATCGTCGTCGTAATATTCTCACCACCGATTGCAGTCAAAATGGTCATCTGGGCATCGGCAACAGAGAGGCCATAGCGCGCAAGTTCATCCCGTTTCAAATCAAAATCGAGAAAATATCCGCCCGCGGTACGCTCCGCGAAGATACTGCGCGTGCCTTTAAGATCTTTCAAGATCTTTTCCAAATGCACACCAATCTCCTCAATCTCCTTGATATCGGATCCAAGGACTTTGATACCTAAGGGCGTACGCACCCCCGTCGAGAGCATATCGATACGGTTCTTAATCGGCATGGTCCACGCATTGCTTTGCCCCGGAATCTTTAAGGCCTGGTCCATTTCATTGATGAGATCTTCATGCGAAATACGATCAGACCAGAACGGACGGAATGGTTTTTTAAATATTTCAGGCCACCCGGAATAAAAACGCTTCACCGGCCGCCATTGTGTATCGGGTTTCAAGAGCACGGTCGTTTCCATCATGGAAAACGGCGCAGGATCGGTGGAACTTTCCATACGTCCGGCCTTACCCCAAACGGTCTCGACTTCCGGAAAGCTTTTTAAGATCTGGTCCTGCGTCTGCAATAACTTTTGCGCCTCCCCGACGGAAATCCCGGGCAAGGTCGTTGGCATATAAAGAATACTTCCCTCCCACAACGGCGGCATGAACTCATTTCCCAGTTTCAAATAAATCGGGATTGTCGATAACATTAAAATGATCGCGGCAATGATCGTCGATTTGCGGTGCCGCAAGACGAAACGGCAGACGGGTTCATAAAGCCGAAAGAGGATCTTACTGATCGGATGCTTTTCTTCCGGATAATATTTTCCAACAAAAAGCGTGTTTGCCGCTTTCGAAAGCCGTTTGCTTCTAAATTTAAAAGGATCAACGCGCATAAAAATCATGCGGATCGCCGGGTTAAAGGTCACGACCAAAATCGCCGCGAACACCATAGTAAAGGTTTTCGACCACGCTAATGGCTTAAATAAACGGCCTTCTTGATCGATTAAGGTAAAGATCGGCAAAAAGGAAACCGCAATGACCAAGAGCGAAAAGAACACCGACGGTCCCACTTCTTTCATCGCCCGCAAACAAACATGCCGATAATCTTCCTTACGTCCTCCCTGTTCCCATTCCTCCAGCCGCTTGTAGACATTTTCCATTTGTATGATCGCACCATCAACAAGGACGCCGATCGAAATCGCGATACCAGCTAAAGACATGATGTTAGAGGAGAGTTTCATGCCGAACAACGGAAGGAATGCTAAAAGCACCGCGACCGGAATCGTGATAATTGGAATAAATGCCGAGGGGAAATGCCAAAGAAAGACCAGGACCACCAAAGAGACAATGATCATTTCCTCAACTAAAGAATGCTTTAAGTTTTCAATAGCCCTTTGGATCAAGTCCGAGCGGTCATAGGTGATTTTAATTTTGACCCCTTCCGGCAAAGAAGGTTCGATCTCATGGATCTTTTCTTTCACACGATTGATGACGTTCATAGCATTCTCGCCAAAACGCATGATCACCGTGCCGCCAACGGCATCCCCCAAACCGTCTAAGTCCGCGATCCCGCGGCGGATCTCCGGCCCGATCGCAATATTGGCGATGTTCTTTAATACAATCGGCGTCCCATTCGCATCAACGCCAACAACAATTTTTTCCAGATCCGCAATAGATTTAACATAACCATGGCCACGGACCATATATTCCGCGCCGGAAAATTCTAAAAGCCTCCCCCCGCTTTCCTCATTACCACTGCGGACCGCATCCACGACTTTATTTAAGGAGATTTTGTACGCTAATAACTTATTAGGATCAACCGTGATCTGATATTGCTTGACAAACCCGCCGATCGACGCGACTTCCGCCACACCGGGGACACTTTGCAAATGATATTTCAAATACCAATCCTGATAACTGCGCAATTCCTGCAAATTATGTTTGCCGCTCTTATCGACGAGCGCATACTGAAAAACCCAGCCGACACCGGTCGCGTCGGGTCCCAGTTCGGTTTTCACCCCTTCAGGTAGACGCGCATTAATCTTGCTCATGTATTCCAAGGTGCGGCTACGGGCCCAATAAATATCGGTGCCGTCTTTGAAAATCACATAGACATAAGAGAACCCAAAATCCGAAAATCCGCGGATCGCTTTGACGCCCGGCGCGCCCAGCATCGCCGAAACAATAGGATAAGTCACTTGATCTTCAATAATGTCCGGACTGCGGTCCCAGCGGGAATAAATAATGACCTGTGTATCCGAAAGGTCCGGAATCGCATCAAGCGGGATACTTTTAGCCGACCAAATCGCTCCGGCCATGGCTACCGCAACAAAAGTAATGACGAGATATTTATTACGGGCAGAAAAATCGATCAGCTTTTCGATCCAACCTTCGCGAGACGTATTATTGTCCATGTTTGTGTTCTCCCGCCGCTAACCCGGACTGTATCCGGCTTTCCGAATCCAAAAGGAAATTGCCGCTCGTGACAACCTTCTCACCCACGACTAAGCCCGAGGTCACTTCATACCCGCCGTCGATTGTCCAACCCGTTTCAATGACGCGCGGCTCAAATATCCCTTCACCTTTTTGCACAAAAACAACTTTGCGCACACCGGTGTCCATGACCGCGTCTCTGGGCACCGCGATCACTTCTCCTAATTGCGCCAGAATAGATACATTGACAAACATATTGCCTTTTAATTCGCCGCGATAACCTTTTAACTCGATCAAAGCATAGGCTGTTCTTGTCTCCGAATTAATGGTCCCCCCAATCAAACGAATGACTCCCTTAGCTTTTTCGCGATAACCAGAAATCTCAAGCTCGGCTTCTTGACCGACCTCGACATACCCCAAATCGTTTTCAAAAATCTGTGCCGTAACCCAATAAGCGAACTCGTCCTTAAAAAACAATAATTCCGGCTGGTCCCATGTCGCCCGCCAGGAGACCTTTTGTAATTTTTCAATCGCTCTTTGGTCTAATCCTAAACGCAGCAATTGATCTTCGATCTCGTGCAGTCTAAGTTGTTTTTCACGACGTGGTTCCCAGTTACGCCGCCCATGTTGTAACCGGCGAGAATCACGATAAGTCGTAACGTACTCCGTCGTGGCTTTGATATATTCATCTTGCAACACATACAACTCATGGTTCGTTGCCACGTTACCGCTGGCTCGAATCGTTTTAATAGCATTCTTGCGACTAATGAGGGTTGTGGTAAGGCCAATGAGTTGCTGTCTCTTGGGCAGCACAGAAATTGTTGCATAACCCGGCACACCCGCGCTACTTTGTGGTGTTGTTTGCTCGGTAGCTTTTTCCTTCTTTACTAATTTCATATTGCAGATGGGACAATCCCCAGGTCTGTCACTCGTATAGGAGGGATGCATCGGGCAATAATAAATGTCCTTAACCGCCGCATGGACATGGTCAATGTGTGGCCGCGGGCTGATAGCCCAAACGCCAAGTACAAAAACGAGTAATCCAAAAATAATTAAAATTTTACGCATAAACCCTCCATTTTTACAAACGAACAAATTCGCAATTTAAGAATAAATTGCGTTATTCAGATGTAAAAGCGGACTAAACGCGAAGGATAGGATTCTGAAAATACAGTGAAGGGTGTAGTGGTGGAGCGGTCAGTTGCGCAACAGCATAAGACTTAGCATTAAATATTATGACGAAGGGCTTTAAACTCAGCACGAATACCGGTGCTAAATTCTTAGTGAACAAAAGGTCACCATTGGCATTATCGGCGATCGCTTTAATTTTAGCGTGCGGGCAATTTTCTGAAGAATGATGTTCGGAATTTTCTTTTTTGGGGCAAGAGGAACAAGCCGACTTTTTGGCTGTTGACGCTTCCGCTTTTAGGCAGCAACACGAAAGAAACAGAACCGCGATGGGGACCAGTAAAAGAGTGGCTAGAATTTTGTGGCTAGAGTGATTCATAAGTACTCAAGATATAGCACATGGTGATAAACAGATCAAGCAAATTACTTAGCTGCCAATTGGGTCGCTTTTGTTTCGATCGAATAAATGAGTTCATTAAAAGATTTTTCGAACGCGACAACCCCGTCGGCAAGAAGCTTCTTACAAACCTCATCAATACTAATACCTTGGGTGTTTAAATCCATCAAAATCAAACCGGCACCACCGGCTTCACCGCCGTTTAAGGCGATCTTAGTGATGCCATGGTCCATGAACGCTTTCAACGTTTTTTCCGGAACGGTATTGACCGTGTTCTTAGCCACGAGTTCGGTAATGTATTTAACATCGCTGTAAGCCGGGTTCTTGGTCGAGGTCGAAGCCCAAAGCACGCGTTGAAAACGGGCGCCTTTCGCGGTTAGCGTTTTGAAGCGGCTGCTGTTTTCCAATTCCAATGCTTTAGCATAAACCAATTGGCAGTTGGCGATGGCGGCTTTATTTTTAAGGAAGGTCAGTTTTTCTTTCTGTGACACGGTCGGGATCTTTTTATCCAACATTTCATCGATCGTATTATCGATACGGCTGACGAACACGCTGGCCACCGACGCGATTTTGCTCAAATCACTTTGCTTTTGACTGTAACGTTCCAATCCTTTCATAAAGGCATTGGCGGTACTTTCATACTGCTGCAAAGAAAAAATGAGTGTGACATTCACATTAATTCCATCGGCCAATAATTCTTCGATGACCGGAAAACCCGCCGGGGTCGACGGGACTTTAATCATGATATTTTTGCGTCCGGCTTTGGCGTAAAGGCGTTTGCCTTCGGCAATGGATGCGGCGGTATCGTTAGCCAGAAGCGGATTGATTTCAAGGCTGACATAACCATCGAGCCCGTCGGTTGCACGATAAACCGGTTCAAAAATATCGCAGGCTTCCTGAATGTCGCGAATAGTCAAATCGTCATAAATTTCAAAAGTGGACTTCCCGGCCGCTTTGAGCTGGCTGATCTTTTCGTCATAATCTTTGCTCTGGCTAATCGACTGATTAAAAATGCTCGGGTTCGAGGTCATGCCGCGCAATCCATTATCGACCCAATCCTGCAGGGCATTAGTTTCTAATAACGGACGGCTGATATAGTCGAGCCAAATACTTTGGCCGACATCGGCTAATTCATGAAGTTTTGTTTTTGACATTATGTCGCTCCTGTCATCCCTTAAGTTCATATTATGTCATCCCCGCCTGTTCTGTCATTCCCGCCTGTTCTGTCATCCCCGCCTGTTCTGTCATCCCCGCCTGTTCTGTCATCCCCGCCTGTTCTGTCATCCCCGCGAAAGCGGGGATCCAGGAGTCAGCTTAGTCATGGATTCCCGTTTTCGCGGGAATGACACACTATTTTCGTTTAACGACTTTACGTGCTGCTTCGGCAATATCAACATCTTGCAAATGATAGGCTTTCATCAATTCCGCTGGAGAGCCGCTTTCACCAAAACTATCGCGAACCGCGACCATCTCGACGGGAATCGGAGAATGTTGTGCTAAAACCTCAACAACCGCACTGCCTAAACCACCGTTGATCTGGTGCTCTTCCGCTGTCACGACCGCGCCTGTTTCTTTAGCGGCGGCAATGATTGCGTCTTTGTCGATCGGTTTAATTGTGTGCATGTTGATGACGCGGGCGTCAATGCCTTCCGCTTTTAAAATCTCAGCGGCACTTAACGCTTCCGAAACCATGATCCCACAGGCAATAAACGTCACATCTTTTCCCGGACGCATCACGTTAGCTTTACCGATAATAAACGGATCACTGTCTTTCGTAATCACTGGAAGAGGAGCGCGCGAGGTTCGCATATAGATCGGGCCCTTTTCGGCGACGATGGTGCGAACGGCTTTTTTCACTTCAATATTATCGACGGGACAAAGGACACGAATGTTTGGTAAAACACGCATAATGGCCAAATCTTCCAAGCATTGCGCGGACGCGCCGTCTTCACCGACGGTCAAACCGGCGTGCGAGCAAACAACTTTGACATTGGTATTGTTGTAGCAAACATCCATGCGGATCTGGTCGTAAGCACGATTGGTCAAAAAGACCGCGAAGCTGGTGGCAAACGTCACGAAACCTAACGTACTTGCCCCGGCGGCGGTTCCGACGACATCCTGCTCGGTAATACCTAAATTAAAGAAACGGTTAGGATAAGCTTTCTTGAAATATTCGGCGCGGGTCGCGTCTTCAAGATCACCGGAAAAAACTAGGATTTTATCATTGGTCTTCCCCAATTCGACAATTTCCGTCCCAAATCCGTCACGTGTTGCGATCATGTCGGCCATTATGAACTCCTGCCTGTTTCAAGTGCCAGCAAAGCATCTTTAAGTTGTTCGGCGTTCGGCGCTTTGCCGTGCCAAGCCGCCTGCAATTCCATAAATTTGACGCCCTTGCCTTTTAAGGTATTGGCGATGATGACCGTCGGCTTGCCTCTGGTCGCTTCCGCTTGATCCAATGCTTTGATCAACGCGTTAAAGTCATGTCCGTCGATACTTAGTGTGTTCCAGCCGAAACTGTTCCACTTGTCCGTTAACGGTTCCACATTTTTAATGTCGACGAGCAAACCGTTTTCTTGGACCTGATTGTGATCGACAATCGCGCAAACATTATCCAGTTTGTGGTGGCTGGCGGTCATCGCGGCTTCCCAGACGGAACCTTCCTGGATTTCGCCATCACCCATCAAACAGAACGCGCGTAAACTTTTGTTCAATAATTTGGCGCCGATCCCGATACCGTTGGCAACGGCCAGCCCGTGTCCGAGCGAACCGGTGTTAAATTCCACACCAGGGGTCTTGGTATGCACATGGCCCTGTAAAAAGCTGCCGAACTTGCGAAAACGTTTTAATTCTTCTTTGGGGAAATATCCGGCATTGGCAAGCGTAACGTAGGTAACCGGAGAAACATGTCCTTTGGAAACAATCAGGCGGTCGCGGTCTTCCCAGTGCGGATCAGTCGGACGATGCTTCATCTTATAGAAATACAATGAAATCATGATCTCAACGGCGGATAAAGAACCGCCGGGATGACCGGAACCAGCGAGGTTAACTGTTTCTAAAATTTCTTTACGGAATTCAAAAGCTTTGTCTTTGAGTGACTGGATATCAGGGGTTTGTGGTGTCAATGAATTACTCCGGCGATTAGCCGCCTTTCGGCGTGGTGGATTAAAACAGGACATATTAAACTTTAGTTTAGTTAGTACTGCCTCGGCGGAGCCTCGTCAGTACATTTAGCTTTTTCTCGTCCTGCAAAAAGTTTATGGGCCATGCAGGACTCGAACCTGCCGCCCAGAGATTAAGAGTCTCTTGCTCTACCAGATGAGCTAATGGCCCAGAATATTTCAAATTATCGCAATTATCAAGCTCACTTGCTCCCCCCTGCTGATTTCCTTCGGAAATCATTTCGCTGGGGGCAGGTACCAGATGAGCTAATGGCCCAAAAAATCGCCCCGACTCGGCAGAGCCTCGTTCGGGTTTTCGTTTTCTTTCTAATTTGCGTAAATCCATCGCATAAGCCTAGGTGGATTTACGCTTAATGTAAAAACTTCAAATCAACAAGACCCACAATATAGCAGAATTATTTTTGGCTGTAAAGCGGGAATTGGCTGAAAAAACGTTATTCGACTTTGGACAAGGCCAGGGGCGTTGCGGCGTCATCTTTAAGCCCCAGGAATATCCGCAGATTGATCATCGGCTGGATGTTAATGATGACCGGAGTGAAACCCGGGGCATTCTGAAGTTCTAGCAATTGCTGCGGATCCATCTCAAATTTAATCTCCCCGCCGCTGGTTCGGGTTTCCAAATTCAAATTTTCACCCACGAAGTCGATACCACCTTTAGCGGCGGTATCAAAGGCGGATGAGGCGGCCGGTTTGTTCCGTATAGTTTCTGTAATTTTTGGAAACACCACGGCCATTTCCGGCGAGCTGTAAGCTTCTTCATATAAAGGACGTAAACCGAGTTCGCCCTGGTCCTTTAAAATCCGGTGTTTTTTCCCACCGTTACCCGGTTTCAACAAAAAATTCATACTCTCCGGAAAATATGAAGCATCAAATCCAATCATTAACATCGGATTATCTAAAAGACGCAATGTTTTAGTTTCCCAAAATGACGAATGCGCAAGAATGCTTTTAAGATTATCGAACATTAAAGCAAATCGATAAGGTGACTTTTGACCCTTCTGCGCCCATTGGGCCTCCGTAATACTAAAGGCCCGCTGCAATAAATCCTCTATCTCAGCCTGTCGTCCACGCACCGATTCATGATTAAAACCGCGTTCCAAAAATTTGATTCCAATTTTTTCTTTCGCAATAGGTTCGCCAAAATATCCGGAGATATAATCCTGCAACTCTTGATCGGTGTTATCAAACGTCCACGAAGTAGAAACAGTTGGGTCGACCAAAAGAATTAACGTCCAGAGGAAAACATCTTCATATGTCAGGCTAAGCGGGTTTAGTTCTCCGTTTTCGCTTTTGATTACCTCCTGCCATTGCGGAGTTTTTTGTAATTCCAAAAGACTAAGAACATAACGGTGCAATATCTGCGGGCCCTTAAGATCACGGTCGTTCCCAAAGATTAATTCATGATCCATCGGGTAACTGCCGGCACCAAAACCTTTAACAGTCCGATCAGTTTCCGGATGTAATCCCCCGCTTCTTAAATGATTACTAAAACTCACAACCAGCATCCGCAATGCCAATGTTCGCTCCAACGGGGTGGCCGCTTCCAGGAAACTATAGAACCAATCGTATCCTTGTTTAATCTCAGAAGGAGTCCCCAAGTAATCCGAAAATATATCCGCGACATACTCAAACAGTGAACCAAAATCTTTATCAAATTTTCGTTCTTTCCACTCTTCATTTAAAACCACAGCCAGACCCTTGATTTCTTCCTTGCCGGTAACGTTTTGTAATAATCTTCTAAAACTTTGCGGCAAGCTGTCTTCATCACCTTCTCGTTCAACATAAAATCCATACTCATAATTATCTTGCCCGGCGTTGAAAGACCGGTTACGTGTCAACTCCAAAATACGGATTAAGTAATCAACATTGTCGCGAATTTTTCGCTCGGAATCATCGGAAAGCGCCGACGAGGCTGTATTGATCGTAATCGTCCGTTCTTCCGTCAGTTTCTCGCGTCTTAACTCATCGAAATCAAGCCATCCTTTTCCAATCGAAACCTGGATGGTCTTAAGGTCGAGTTTCTTGGCCCGCAAATATCCCAAGAGTGTGGTTCCCGGTGAAATATAAGAAAATCGTCTCTTGCCGTTGACAAGGGCATAAACTTTCAAAGAATATTTATGTTTAACATCCTGCTGGGCAAGCCGCAGTAAAGATTGCGTTTGTTTGATCAAATAAACCGGATTGGCCGACCGTTGCATGGCCCGGATTTTTCCCGCAGCTTTTTGCAGTGATGCTGCTGCGCGGACATAGCCAGGTTCAATCTGGTCCTGGTTAAAATAAAGCTCCATCAACATGTTTAATTCACGGAAGCCTTCGACGAATTGATTCTTTTCTAGCAAAGCTCTAATCTCATCAGTCCGGTTGGTAATGTCCTTATCCCGAAATTCCGCAAAAAGACTAGCCGCCTGCCGCTTACTATGCCCGACGATGCGCTCGATTCCATTGAGGCGTCCCTGCAATTGCGCCGTGGCTAGTAAAATATCGGCTTGCGCTCCCTCATAATCCCCCGCCTTGATTTTCTCGACGGCAGGTTCAAGTTTGATTTCGACTCTTTGTTTTTCATAAACAAACCCCCCCGACGCCCATTTCACAATCGGAGCGATACCGGCAAGGATAATTTCAAGATTGCGCTGGGAAAGATATTGGGATTTTTCCGCGATTTTCAATTTGGAAACAAAAAATTCCAGAGTCGTTTTGTTACGACTGACCGTACGGATTTCCTGAATGTATCCGGCAAAACGATGAAGATATCCCCGAAACGCGCTCACCATTCCTTCCTCGAAGCTCACATCCATCCAAACCCGTAGTTTGGGAACCTCAACAAGAGCTTTTACTTCTTCAATGACATCGGCGATGGCTTTAGCTTCGGCAGAAGAGCGACGTAAAGCTTGTCCTTGGACTAATCCGGAGGTCTTGGCCCGGATCGCTTTTAAAGCTTCGGAAATCTCATTGTAGGGGGCATAGATATGTGACGCGTCGACCTGATAAACATCACGCAAAAGATCTAATTGCGCTTGCGCCGCTACAATCCGACCCTGACGGATATCGGTCAACGTTTGGTCGAGGCGGGTGTGGACATTGATCCAATGTTGTTGACGAACGGTGACCGCGGGCTCCTGACCTTCTGTCGACGCAGGAGCAATCTTGATATCAAACCCAGACAGTCTGAATGTACGAACGATATTGCCCATCCAGTCGGACGTTTCAATTTCCCTGACCATCCCTGCGGCCTGCAAACGACCGATGCGATAACCTAACTCTTCTTCGAGCATTTGCGACGAATTAAGAGCCCCCCGCAGCGTTTCCCGAACCGCATAATAAATGAAAGAAGGATTTTTTAAGTTCAACCGGTCGTTAAACATCTTCCCGGCGAGTAAAAGTTGAGCTTTGAGGACTAACCGATTACTGCGAATAGCTTGCTGATTGAGCTCTTTTAATGCGGCAACATCTTTCGCGCGGTCAGCCTTTTCAATCGCATAATAAATTTTATTCCGACTAGCGCGCAGGTCCTTCAAGATTTTGCTGATACCAATAAACTCCAATTCATCATACACCGGCACGCGGATATCCATGTATAGCGAGCGCAATCTTTGTAAGAATTCACTTTCATGTTCGCGAAGTTCTTGGGGAGTTTGTCGGGCCGGGTTCTCATTGCCGAAAATGATTATATCGAGTTCCGGGATGAGGCGGTCGATTTCCATCTGGATTTCTACCGCAGAAATTTTTTCCGCAACATTTTCATTCAGCGTGCGTTCTGGCTTTTGCACCAACTGCGAATAAGGTTTTTCAAACCGGCCCTCAGCGCTGGCTAACAGTTCTTCGCGTTCCTCATCAATCGGCGATGAGGCGACAGGCCGACGGTATTCCTGATAATCAATTCCATTCGGCAAATGATGCTGCTTAAACCGGCCAGCGTATTTTAAAATCGCAGTCGCCTGCTCACGATTACGATAAACATCCCCCCATGTTTCGGGATCACCAGCATGCTTAGGATCTAATCCTTCGATACGAAGAATTCCGTCCTCTTTAAGAAGATGGTCCATTAAAAAACCCAGATGTTCTCCCGCATTTCCGAATTGCACACGGGAGAAATTTTTGCCGCTTAATAAATGGGCCAACCCCAAACGGCTGAAAACAAAATCGACAGATTGGTCAGCAAAATAATCTCCCAAATTCATCGCATCATCCAGAATAAAGGTAATCTCGGCCGGCGCCTGCTCCCATTCCGGGAACCAGTCGTGCGACAATCCATAAATATGATGGGGGATACCTTTTGCTTTTAAGTTCTTGTGAAGTTCGATGATCCCGGTCCCATTTCCCACACCCCAATCCAAAATAATGAGTGGGTCTTTTTTATCGATCCGGTGTTCATAAATGGATTGGACCACGGCCGAAACGCCAAGAACGCTGTCTAACTTTGCTAAGGGTGCGTCTATATGCTGCCATTGACCATTCGAGCCGGCGTATGGCTTCATCAATATAAGTTCTCCCCGATGCTTCGCGACATAAAATTCTGTAGGTGATTCTTTCATTACTGTCAATTGCCATGAGGATATCTGAGTCATCAATTTGGCCCCGCCGGGGAGGACGGTTTGCGAAACCGTCGACGAGGCGGCGCTTTCTTCAAGCTTTTTGACGTTCGCCGAGGATGCTAATTTTATCTGAAGGATCTCGCCCTTCCCAATCGGCGAAGAACCATTTATCGCATCACGATTCATTGTCACATTGAGCACGCCCATATCCAGCTTGGTCGCGCTAAACCCGCCGGAGAAATATTTACGTGGGGTAATTTCCTGCGTTAATGGGTCGAATTCTTCTTTGATGTAGTTATACGTACCCTTCTTAAAGGCTTCGAGATACTGTTGATAAATAGCCTCTGTGTCATTGCGAAGATGCGCTTCTAGCACAGATGAAGCAATCCCATTTGGAATAGATTGCTTCGTGCCTTCGGCATTCGCAATGACCGATGGGGTTGCACTCGCAATGACAGAGGATGAGTATTCGACTCCGATAACTTTGTTTTTGTCGATGTAAACTTGGCTAAGAATGCTGTCCTTGATTTTGCGTTTGTACCATGCGGCAAGAATGAGTGAGTTGTAAACTTGACGGAGTTGAGCAAAATTTTTGCCTTCATTGACTTCCTTGGTCAGGGCGGGAATGACGATTTCACGAATAATCTGGGAGCCGATGTCATTGCGAGACTTCGCAAAAGGCGAAGCAATCTGCTCGGGGTGAGATTGCTTCGTGCCTTCGGCACTCGCAATGACAGACATGGCTACATAATCTTCCTCCAACATCACCTTCAACTTCGCATCAACGATATAGGCACTGGCGCTTTGAGGATTTTCGTAAACAACAGCTTTCGACGGGACGATCCAAACTTTGTTAAAGGTATTCAGCGGGATGTCCGTCGTGCCAAACTTTTTTTGCGCTTCAGCACGGACCCGTTCCCAAAACTTTTTACCGAGTTCGTCCTCTGGATACATCAAACTCGCGGTGATTTGCTTAAGCAAATAATCTTGCGCCAAAAGGTCACGGCCCATTTCCGTCTGGCCAAAACTTTCCGGCACAATACGGTCTTTTTCATACGGCGAAAGATTGACCCACATATCTTTTTCCGGTGTAGTCAAAGACGCTAAAAAATATTTGACCAAGGTTGACGTTTGTTTGGCGTCGGAGTTTTGTTCGCCATTATCCAAAATGAAATCAAATATGAAAGGATTTTCGGGATAAACCTTGATCCCTTTGAGGATCGGGGGATTAAACGCCGGGCTTAACGCAACCATCGAGCCGGGGGCAGGCAAAAAGATATCCTGGGCCCCTGCTGACGCGGGCGGCAAAAAACTGCCCGACAAAAAAGTCAGCAACACGACGCTAACGGCAAAACGTCTGGTAAAACACAGTTTTTTGTGATGATAAATTCTTATCATAATTGATTAACAATCAAAACTATAGCGTGATTAAGAACTTAGATTGGACTTGCGTGTGAATGAAGTAAGTATAATATATGTACGTCTTTAAGGCAATAAAAGATTGGACCAACCGGCGGGGGCCCTAAACCTTCAGGATAATGGGGTTAAAGGCCTTTGACATGACAATCACCCGGTCTCCCACGACCCAATTGTGGGCCTCTTCCTCTGTGGCCACAACCTTTGTCACATTGGCACCGATTTGGACTGTGACAATGATGAGAAAATTATCTTTTTGCAATTCAAGGATGGTCCCCACAAATTTGAATTTGCCGCTTAAATTATCCTCGCCGAAAATCTCACCGGGCCTCCCGGAACGGACAATCTTCCCCTGCTCCAAAATTAAAATTCGATTCGACAATTTAAAGACTTCACTCAAATCGTGAGTCACAAAAATTGTCGGAATTTTAAAACGATTATAAATTATATGAATTTCATCCTGCAATTTTAAACGCAATTCCAAATCCAGCGATGACAGCGGTTCATCGAGTAAAAAGATCTTCGGCTTGCGCAGTAACGCCCGAATCAAGGCCACGCGTTGCTTCTGGCCGCCGGATAAAGTCTCGGGCTTGCGGTTTTTTAATTGCGTCAGATGAACCATCTCCAGTAATTCTGCAATCATCGCGGTATCTTTTTTATCTTTGAGCGCGTATTGTAAATTTTCAAGGACGGTCATATTGGGAAAGAGGTTATATTCCTGAAAAACAAAACTGATCTGCCTTTCCTGGATGGGTTTGTTAATCTTTTTCTCGCTGTCGAACCAGACCTCTTCTCCCACTTGAATGAATCCCTCGTCAGGGTCGGTCAATCCAGCAATCATGCGCAGGATCGTGGTTTTTCCTCCGCCCGACGGACCAAATAGCGTTATCAGTTCCTGATCGAGGATCTGAAAGTCGACGTTCAAATTGATCGGCCCGTGGCTCGTGATTAACTTCTTTTGTGCTTTAACTTTGATCATGAGAATGTTTTAAACGCTTTGCGATTAATCGTGTTTAAAAGAAAAAGGATCGCGAAAGAGATCACAAAAAGAATCGCGGAATAAAAGTTGGCATTGGCATAATTAAGGGCCTCAACTTCACCAAAAATCGCGATCGATGCGGTGCGCGTTTCACCCGGAATGCTTCCCCCGATCATGAGTACGACCCCGAATTCCCCGATCGTGTGCGCAAAGGCCATGATGACCCCAGTCAATAAAGACGGTTTGATATTTGGCAGAATGACCCTTAGCAGCGTTTGCCACCGCGACTTACCCAACGCATAAGAAGCTTCGATTAAAGATTTAGGAAAACTTTCAAACCCGGCCTTGATCGGATTAACGATAAACGGCAGACTAAAAAACACCGACGCAATGACCAAACCCAAAAATGTAAAAACGACTTAGATATTAAAAACTGAATCGAGGAAATGCCCCAGCGGAGAACGCGGACTGAGTAACAGCAGAATGTAAAAACCTAGCACCGTCGGCGGAAGAACCAACGGCATGCTGACTAACGGTTCAATGAAATATTTGATTTTATGACGAGTAAAAGCGAGCCAATAAGCAAGCGGAATAGCCAAAGGAATCAAAATCAACGTCGTCACCAACGCCAATTTAAAAGTCAGAACTAACGGGTCCCAATCAAAATTCATGAAGGATTTTTCATCAGCGTGACTTCATTGGCCTTAACTAACCATTCGACTTCGTCTTTTTCTTTAAACTTCATATCCTCGGCGGATTGGGTGGTGATAATGGATTCGATGGTGTTGCCTTTATAATTCATGGCGATCTTGGCAAGGATCGGACCTTTGTCGATTTTCTTGACGACCGCTTTGAAACGGTTGCGCAGGCTGATCATACCGCTTAAATTTTTAGCCAGCCCAATTTCGGTCTCCTTAAAAAGCAAGGTGACCGGATCCTTAATCTTATAATTGACCGGACTCTTCTTCCCCTCCAAAAGAATCGAACTAAAAACATCGCCGTCGACATCGACATGGATGATCGAAAGATGATCCGACGACTGGATGTTGACAATTTTTCCTTTGAGTTTATTCATAAATTAATTGGGTAGAATGTAACCGTACTTCTTAAAAATCTCTCCGGCTTGCGGTGAATACAAAAAATCGAAAAACTTTTGTGCCGCTTCAAGATTACTTTTTTGCGCGTGTTTCAAAATAACCGCGGCCTGCGCGATCGGTTCATACGACTCCGTATTAATTTCAATCCACTGGCCCTGGTCTTTCATATTCGGGGCCAGCACAACGGATTTTGCGGTGAAACCGATGTCCGCCGCCTTGGTCGTAATAAATTGATTCGCCTGCGCAACACTTTCACCGTAAACAAATTTGTTATGTACTTTTTGATATAACTGATAATGCTTCAAAGCATTGACCGCTTGACGGCCATAAGGAGCAGTTGCGGGTGTGGCAATGGAAATCTTTCGGACAGCTGGATCGTTCACGACTTCAATCCCCTTCGATAAATCGAAATTATTCATCGTCCACAACACCAGCGTCCCATAAGCATAAATCTTAGGATCGTTATACGTCAATCCCTCTTTCTGCAACGTTACGGGATACTCCGTGTCGGCGGATAAGAAAACATCGAACGGTGCGCCGTTTTCGATCTGGGCGACAAATTTCCCTGACGATCCAATGACCGGCCTGATCGTGATGCCGGTTTCTTTTTGAAACTCAGCCTGCAGTTCTTCAAAAGTAAATTGCACATTGGCCGCGACCGCGACCGTTAGGTCTGCGACCATTAGGTCTGCGACCGTTAGTCTCCTAGTACCGGAGGGCTGGTCGGCAGCAAAAACGCAAATAGCCGATGCCACAATAAACACGAGTGCTAACAGAAATGATTTCATGTGCTATGGTTTTAGTCGGGATACTGCATAGTAATAATCACTTCGACCTCCGGATTGAGACTACGATGGACCGGGCAAGTGTGCGCGACACGTTCCAAAGTGGCGCGTTGTTCGGGCGTGATCCCCGCCGGCAGCGATAAATCAACTGTGACTTTTCCCACGCGGCGGACCGGAACGGCGATCATTTCTTTTTCCACCTGGGCTTTCGTGCCGTCGATGTTGATCTTATGCGCTTTCGCGGCAATGCCCATGACGGTCAAAATGCACGATCCAAGCGCAGCAGCCAAAAGATCGGTCGGCGCAAAAGCCGCACCTTTCCCTTGATTATCGACGGGGGCGTCAGTTGTGATTTCCATTTTCGATGGCCCGTGCGTCAACTTACAATGTAAATCGCCTTCATAAACCAAATCAATTTTAACCATAATCACTCCTCCAATAAGTTGCCCTACTTTACTAAAAAAATTACCATGTGTCCTCTTTTTTCTTGGTAAAATGCCCCTCAATGTCACGCCTTCTTCTTACATTTGTTTTTCTTTGCATATTGGCCGTCCCTGCATGGGCGCAGCAGCCGTCGATCATCGACCAAATGATCCGCATCAAGCCGTCCTTGGTCGAAGTCATGGCCAACAATACAGCCGCCACGCTGGCCACACCTAAGCAACGTTCTTTATTTAAAGATCCGCAAAGCGGTAAGATCGTCGTGCTCGACCGTGGTACGACGCTTGCCTCTTATCAACGCAATGGGGCGGGCGTCATCATCGACCCATCGGGCATCATCGTGACCAACGCCCACACTATCAACCAGGCCGAGCGGGTGCAAGTGCTGATGGCCAACGGTGTCAAACTTAATGCGAAAATCGTGCGCTTCGCGAAAGATCTTGACTTGGCCCTTTTAAAAATCGATGTACCGACGGCTTTACCGGCGATTCCTTTGGCCGACTCCAGTCAAATCATGCTTAACCAAGAAATTTTTACCGTCGGTAATTCTCCACTTTTGAAAGAATCGATCAGCGGCGGAAAAATAACCGGCCTGGCCTCCAGCCGCAACGCTCAATATAGCAATGATGTTGAAAGCGACTTTTTTGAAACATCGATGACGATTTATAAAGGAGATAGCGGCGGGCCATTATTCAACCGCAGAGGCGAATTAATCGGTCTGATGACCGCAAAAATGCTCAGCCGGGACAATTCCAGCTTTGCCGTTTCCTCCAATAAAATTCGGCGTTATCTTGATGCCTATCTCAATGAAAAAGCAGTAGCGCAATGAACTCCCGTCAGAAAATTTTGATTTTTCTTTTCTTCTGGGTGCTCGCTTGCGGCCTGGGTCTTTATCTGCGGCTTTATACCCTTCGCAACAACATTCCGCACGCGATCGAAGAAAAAGCCACCATGGTCGTGGTGCAGAACATCCGTAAAAGTGTGAACCTTCAGGTAGAAAAAGCTAACCCCACTCTTTCGCCGTTTGAAAAGCAGCAGATCGCCAAAAAACAATTTAACCAAATCCTGCGCGAGGAAAAACAAAAAGTCCACGAAACCATTAATGTGGTCTCTCGCAAAATGAGCCGCGATATTCCAGCGTCGGAAAGACCGGTCTATCTTCTTGCTGACGATTCTTATTACTACTACAATCTGACCGAGAACATTGTCAACACCGGCAAACTCAGTGAAAAAACGCAAGGGAGTAAATATTTCAATGCCCTGATGAATGCGCCGCACGGATACTGGGAGCCTTTACGGCTTTATCCTTACATTGGTAACACCGTTTATAAAATTGTCTCGCTGTTCAAACACGACATCACTCTCATGGAAGGCGTCAGCTACACACCGCTCTTCTTAACGGTTTTTATTATCCTAATTTTTCTCATCGGCTGTGCCATTCTCGGATGCAACAGCGGAATTTCTTTTCTCGGAGCAATTTTTTTCCTCTGCGCACCGATTTTTCTCCGCAGAAGTATGTTCGGTTGGTACGACGACGATCCACCCAATGTCTTTTTCTTATTCGCGATCCTGACCGTCTTCTTTTACGGCCTGCAAAATTTAAATAACCGCCGGACGTCCGTTTTGTGCGCAAGTGGCTGCGTGGTCCTTTTCATGCTTTACGCGTTATTCTGGCAAGGCTGGGTCTTTCTCGTTAGCATTATCGGCGTAAGCGTGGTGGTCATGATCTTTTATAATCACTTTATCCGCCGGAAAACTGCGGACACCGGTCATCTTATTAAGTATTCGTCCATCACAATCGCGGGCACCTTCCTCGGCGTTGGCCTCGTGTTTGGGCCGAAGGAAGTCTTCACCTTATTTAGAGAAGGCTGGGTCGCCTTGCAGGACTTTATCAATCCGCACCTCTCGCTCTGGCCTGACCTTTACATTACCGTCGGAGAACTTCTTGCGCCTGCGCCCGATCAATGGGTCAAAATGATGGGCGGCCAGCTCTTTATTATCATCGTGGCCATCGGATTGGTCACTCGCGCAGTACAGCTGTTTCGCAAACCCGAGGATTCGCAAAACTTTTCCACAATTCTTTTGCTCATCTTTGCTATCATTGGCATCAAATTGTCTTTCAGCGCCCAACGCTTCCAAATACTGTGCCTGATTCCGTTTGCCTTTGCCTTTCCCATCGGTTTACAATTCCTGTGGGACAGTCTCAAAAGATTTGTTCTCATTTATATTCCTGTCATTAAAAATTCACAGCTTGGACAAAAACTGATTTTATTATTTTTTGTCGTGCTTCTGACTATTATCCCCTTCCGTATGGCCCAAAATATTACCCCGGAAATATTGAACAAAATTTTCAATTCCACGTGGGACGCGGCGTTAACGAAGATCAAAAAAGAAACACCGCCCAATAGCATTGTGAACACGTGGTGGCCGCCGGGGCATTTTATCAAGGGTGTTGCACGCCGCAGTGTCACCTTTGATGGGGCCACGATCAATAAGCCGCAAAGTTATTGGATCGCCAATGCCCTTCTAACGACCAATGAACGGACTGCCGTCGGGATCCTGCGCATGCTTAACACCAGCGGTAATAATGCGACGGATTATTTATTAAAAGAGGGTTTTCAATTATCGCAAACGGTCGAGCTTATCAAAAGTATCATGCCGCTCGATGAAGCACGGGCCCGCCGGGTGTTGGCAGAAAAACTCAAAGAACCGCAAATCGCGAAACTGCTCGCACTCACCCACGACAAAACGCCGCCGCCGTCTTATCTTTTGATTTATAACGACATGGCAAAAGATAGTTTGCAGTTTAATTTTGTAGGAAATTGGGACTTCAAGAAAGTTGAAGCCATCAACAATGATCCGAGATTGATGAGCAAGGTCCCACAACGCGGAGCAAAAGATTTTGTTCCTTTTCTCTGGAAAATTGCCGGCGGAGCGCCGCGTTACACCGAATTATTTATTCCCATTCAGCAGAAAGGCCAGACGATCCTTTTTGAAAATAATATTCTTATCGACCGTGAAGCCATGACCTGCAATATCAATTCCACCAAGTATGGGCGAGGAGTTCCAAAAAGTATTTTTTATCAAGACGGGCTACAGTTTATTGAAAAAGTGCTGCCCAATGCCACCCTGCCGATTTCCGCCATTCTTGTTGATGATCGGACCGGGCCGAAATGTATGCTAGCGGAAGGGTCGCTGGGACGCTCTATCATTATGCGGCTTTATTATTTTGGCGGGAAGGGACTCGATTTATTTGAACCGTTTACCGACGAACAGGACGATACGGGGCGGACGAGAATCGTGGTTTATAAAATCAATTGGGATCGGATTTAACACCGGCGTTTACTGCGCGGTTGTTTGCGATGTGACTGTACCGCTTCCGCTCATTTTCCCGGCACTACCCCGCATCCGCTTCACACGCTCCTGCCGTTGCTTCAACGTTAACGGCTTGTAATCATCCGTATCATAACCTTCGTTATCATCTTTCTTAGGGCCTTTGGCCGCCATGGGATCAGTCGGCGGCAAACGGGCTTTCAATTGAATACGGATCGTTCCCGGCGGAGGCGCATTCGGGTCCGGTGGCAATGCAATTTTCGGCGGTTCAACGGGCCGTGATTTAACCACTTTTGACGGACCGCCCTCAATAACCGGCGGACGTATCGCACCCGCGGTCGGCATCGGCACTTCTGCACTCGGGCGGATCATCTTTTCCAACTGACTGGCCAGACTTTCCTGCCCCATGGAACGTAGATTGGTAATGACATCCAAGGCTTTGGCTTGTTCATTATTTCGAGCATAAGCAATGCCTAAGCCGTAATAAATTTTAGGATTGTTGGGAATTTTATCAATGACCGCCGTAAAATATTTGACCGCATTGCCCGGCTCAACTTTTCCTAAAAGATAAATCCACGCCAAAGACAGCTGCGCGCTCCCGGAATTCGGATCGATCTCCAGAGCCTTCAAACAGGCGGTTTCCGCAAAGTCATGTTGCTGCGACTGAAAATAGGCGCGGCACATATTCGTATAATTCTCGACGTTCTGCGGCTCAAGTTCTGCGGCCTGTTTGAAAAGCCAGACCACATCGTCCATCTTTGCGCTGCTTTCTAAATACACCGAACCCAAAGCACTGTAAGCCGGAGCAAAATCCGGATTGGCTTCGATTGATTTTTCATAAAACTCAATGGCTTTGGCCGAATTTCCCTCGGTGACCGCGTTTTGTCCCTGATCGTAAAGGTCTTTCGCGGCATCCTGAGCAAAAACATTATTCGGAAAAAGCAACGCTGTCGCGCCCAACAAAAAAAACAAAATTTTCTTCATAGGTGAGATCATTATTTTTTATCCAACATTCGTTCCCAGAGATTTGGTTTTAAATCAGCTTTTGTTTTATAATCTTTGGGACTTGGAGGTGCTACCGGTTTCGGTTTTATACCCCAAAAACTATTCCACAATTCTTCGACGCCGCTCACCTTCATGCGCTGACTGGTGTTAATCTTCAAGGGTGGTTTCTTTGCCGCTTTGGGATCTTTAGCTTTTTCGTTTTTTGCTTTTGGAGAAGTCCCTGCACTTTGCGTTCCTGCCGCCCCGCCATTTGCATCACCGGGATCAGTATCATCTCCGCCGCCAGTTCCAGAACCACCGTCACCGCTGGAATCGCCAGCCTGTCCTGCTTCCCCGTCTTCATCACCCCCGGCGCCACCAGAACTACCCGCTTCACCGCCACGGGACCCGCCGCTACCACCGGCTGCCCGTGCTCCAGTCGGTCCGGCTGAATCACCGCCACCACTTCGTCCACCACCAGCGCCATTTTCACTACCGACTGCGCCGGATTCTTCGCCACCTACTCCTGAACCACCGCCGCCTCCGGAAACACCGGATGCATCATTACCGGAATCCGGTGCTGCAGCTCCTCTAGAAGAAGGACCGCTGTCACCGGATGCTCCGCGGGCACCGCTTTGCGACTGTGAATTGCCACCGGCAGAAGCTGCGGCATTCGGCGCTGTGGCTGACATTTCTTTTCCGCTCGCCGGCGGTAATGCCGCGCCGCTGATCGCGGCAATTTCAGCTGCGGTCGGTTCAACACCGCCGTTGGCTTTGTCATCAATGATCAGTTTAGAAATCCTCATCATGACCGTGACTTCATCGGCACTGCTTTTTTTACCAACCACGTTCATTTTGACAACTTTCAACAAATTATTCGTCGTATCAATCTTATGAACAAACTTAATGATATTCTGCAAGGTCCCATTACACTCGACATTAGCAAAATATTGAACATAACCTTTTTTCGGAACAGATTCTCCCGGATTAAGCTTTCCGACGACGACTTCCGCTTCCCGACCCAAATTTTCAATGGTCTTCAAAAAAGAAGCAATAATTTCTTCTTCCGATTTCTTCTCATCGGTCTGATAAAACTTATACAATTCATTTTCTTTAATAATTTTTTGTTGATAGGACAAGAAGCGGACATCGCGCTTGATGTCAGTTTTCGTTTGCACAATATCGTGATCTAAATTTTTGAGTTTAGAACTGACCGGCTGCAAAAAGAGAAAATCAAAAACCGCCAGAACGATAAAACCCAAAGCGGCATAGAGAACCTTTTTCTCCTGGCCAGAAAGCTTACTGTAAAAATCCGCTACGCCCATACGATCCTTTATTTGACTTTTTCAGCCTTATCCGCAGCAGGTTTCTCTTCTTTCTTATCGTCTTTCTTCCCTTTACCCTTTGCCGCTTTAGCGTCTTTGTCGCCATCTTTGACGGCATCTTCCTCGATGACCACTTCATCAGGGGCACTTTCCAGTCTAAAGGAGAGCTCAAAAACCGCAACATCTTTTCCGCGTTCCTGCTTCGTTGAAGTCGATTTCGTTTTAACGCTCTTAAACAACGGCGACTCTTCCAAGGCCGTCACCAGATTAAAAACGCGCGACATGGATTCGGAGACACCTTGAATTAGGATCGACCCGTTATCTTCAAAGGTGATACTTTGAAGATACATTTCTTCCGGGATCAAATCATAAAGAGTTTTAACCGTGTCCAAAGTCACCAGCCGGTCGCTCGTATAATCTTTAATAATCCGGGTTTTTTGCGCCACATTATCCAAAACCTTGACGACTTTTTGTTTGACGGCATAATCTTTTTTTAATTTATCAAGATATACACTGCGGAAATAAATCTTACTAAATGAAATGGCACAAACCAGGACCAGGATGATCAATCCATAAATCGCCAGCATGATGATCTGTCGCCCTTTTTCTTCCATGGCCCGCTGCGAACGGATTTCGTCCGGCGTCAAATCCAGACGGAGTTGGTCCAACATCATCCCGGCGGTGATCACGCTTAAAAAGGAATCATCATTATATTCGGAAACCAATTTAAGCATGACCGGCTGACTGGCGGTCATATGATCTAAAAACGGAACCACATTGATGTTGGTTTTCAACTTATCCATAAACGCCGGCTGCAATTCCTGCAACTTGGCATCATCGCAAGTTAAGATATATTGACTAGGCGGCTTGCCGATGTCTTCGTTCTGATAAACCTCAACCGACTGCCCCAACTCGGCCAGCAATTTTTCCCGCGCCGCTTCCCCTTCCTTGATCAATTGATCCATCCCGACAGGAATACTGCGGCTAGTCACAATGGTCTTGTTCCATTCCACCATAAAATCGGTCGTATCATGAGAAACATCAATAATACCGACGGGCAGATCATCCGTCTTAATTTTCATGACTTGCGCATAAAACAAGGCGGTCGCTTCCGGCGCAAAAACCACTTTCTCGATCTTGATCCCGGCCTGCATCAAAATATTGACCTGCTTGAGAATTTGATCACGATTGACGATGACGAGAAGGACTTTGGTATAGTTGCGCTGAAAGACCCCGATATTAATATAGCCGATCAAGATTTCTTCGCGGGAATAGGGCGTGTGACGACCGGCCTGTAAATCAATGATTGATTTGATTTCGACCGGATCAATGGAGGGCACTTCGATATTTTTGGTGGTGACAGCGCTAGCGGACAAGACGTAAATCGCGGACGGTTTGCTCACTCCGAGTTCAGAAACAAGGGCCTTGGCAATGCCGGGCCACTCCTCCGGGGCAATCCCGCGAAGGTCTTTCTTCACGACCCCGACAATTTGCTTGTCCGTTGGAGTGACCCGCACATGGGCGAATTTTAGACACTCGTCGACGGAAGAAATTGCAAGATAGTCTTTATTTTTGCTAAACATAGGAATTTATTGTTCACGCCAATAAGTGATTTTATCACCGTTTGTATCAAATACACAGGTAATGCTTTTATTTTCCTTGCGCGAAACCAATCGTGCGGTGCTGTGGATACGAAAAAGATTGGCAGCCGTGACAAACGGAATGGCTTTAAGAGTTTTTGCTAATGGCTCGGCATCCTCATCCGGCAAACCCAACGCCTGTTTGAGCGACTGAAACAAAACCCCGGAATCCTCAAAGAAAGTATCGTCAAGGGTCCCGGCAACGGTATCGACACCGCGGCGTATCGTTTCAACCATCTTGGCCTGTTCCTCGGTTAAGCCCAAACTCGCTAAAACCGGCCAGGATACAGTATTGATATTGATTCCTTCACTCCCATAGATAGTCACATAATTAATCAGACGCGCAAACACGTCTTCGTTGACTCCCTGAACAAGCCGCAATTCATCCAAAATTTCAAAATTGGCTTTTTTCGCCGGATAAGGATACTGCAAGTTATCGTAAGACGTTTCGCTGCTGAAACCTTCAATCTCGCTTTCCCCATAGGTATGCCAATCGTAGATCGCAGAGGCTATTTTATCGGCATTGTCTTCAGTTCCTGCCCCGGTGGCGATAAGAAGTTTGCGGATCTGGTCACGTTTGGCAAAATTAAGATTCAATCGGCCGGCCTCATCCGTGACACCGTATAAGTTGATCTCGTCTTCACTATGAATGACTGAAACGACCGCCGGTCCAAAATCCAAATCTCGAAAAGCAGACGGGTTGTAATAAACTTCCATCTTGGTCTGCAGCGGATTGCGCTCCTTATTTGTTATTTTGTCATGCTCAATCATGGCGAGCGCTTTGGAAATCCCGCCCTTGGCCGCACTGCGGAGAATACTTTGTCGTTCTGCACGCGCTAAAAAGGATATTTTGTCGCGAGTCATCAATCCGATCTGCACGGCAAAGACCGCAAGCAAAGTCAAAGCCCATAGGACCATAATCAAAACACTGGCTTTATTATTGCCGTATCGTTTCATGAGGAACTTCCAATTGGGATATTAATCATCCGCTGCAAATGCCGGAGACTGCCATTAACTTCGATAAAATCGATTTCCACCAGAATGGCAGCGGGAATGTCTTTTGAAACAGTTTTCTTCTTTTTTAATTCGCCGTCTTCGATATAGTAATACGTAAAATGCATTTTCTCGATGGGTTTGGCCAAAGCGCGACCCGGTGGAAACTTTTTCTTCAAGGCCTGACTGTAATTCGCCTGACGGCGATAAATGGTCTTCTCACCCTTTTGCAAAAAATATTCAGCCATTCCAAGCTGTTCGATCAGGTCCCCGTTGGCCGAAATCTTTTTATCGATCGGCGTGCGGACAATCGTCGGAATCGAGACCTTGTCCGGCCGGCCTTCAAAAACAATATTGCCAAAACGGTAGATATTTTGTACATCTAGCGAAAATTTTTCAAAGAAGACCGCCACATCTTCTTCCGCGGAATAACGGCGGCTATACTCCCACACTTTCATCCCGTCGGAAATAGCGTGATAGACCGCTAGACCGGTCACTGACATTAAAGAAGTAACCAAAAGCATTTCGATTAACGTGAATGCTTTCAAAGAGTTTTTAGAATTACGGATGTTGAGATACAGGGGCATCGGGTGAAGGTTTCGGGTTCAGGTTGGCAAAATAAGTCATGCGTTTAAGAGTGATGCTGCGACCGCGCGATGGCCAGGTGAGGGCGGCCTCGACCGGCATTAAACCTTCGATACTTTGGACCGGCGTCGGAAGAATTAAAAGTGTAAACGGGACGCTCCGGCGGTCCAGGACCGCTTCGATAACTTTATTGTTTTCTGCGGCGGGGATTTCACCGTTAGCGCGGTACTGACTTTCCAGTAAGGCCATTTCATGCTCGAGCAAAGTGATCGCGTACAAACGCTGGGACAATTCAGTTTGATAATCCAGCGATGTCAAAAGCGCCCGATAAATCCCGACGATCCCGATAGACAGGACCGAAACCGTGACCATCAGCTCCAGAAAGGTGTAGGCTTTCCGATTGCGCATCTTATTCCCAGTTAATGATATCGTCATCATCATTGCCGACGTCTTTTCCTTTGGAAGAAAGATCGTAGTCGCGGCGGTGTTCACCCGGAGATTTATAAACATACGGATTGCCCCAGGGATCAATGGGCTTTTTTTCAACATAAGGACCATTCCAGCTTTTCGGAACCGGACTGGCGGTAGGTTCTTTGATTAGGGCTTCCAGACCTTGTGCACTTGACGGGAAATTTCCGTTATCCAGTTCATACAGTTTCAGTGCGGTAGAAATGTGCGAATCGATATCGGTGCGGGCGATCGCTTTCTTGGCTTGCTCGGAACGTCCCGACATGCGCGGCACGACCATTGCCGCCAAGGCGGCGATAATAATAACGACCAGCATGATTTCAATTAACGTAAAACCTTTCTGCTGTTTTAAAACTTTTCCAATCTTCATACATCCTCCCTATTACGAATCAATGATTAAAAAATAAAACCCATTTTCTTTCCAAATCTTGCACATCTTTGAATATCCCTGGATATGCGCTGACTAAAGCCGCTTCAAAATTTTTATTGTCGCGAAGCTGACGACACAACCGCCCGAAGGCATCAATCCCATAAGCGGTCACAAGATAATCGACAACCGAAAGGCTTTGTGCATAAAAAATCTGCGCTTTACGCGGATCACGTTCGCCGCGGATGTTCCACTGCACGAGCTGTGCCAACGGAATATGCTGTTTACGACTAGTCAACGTCCGCATGATATCGCGCGCCATCAACCGTTTGTTTTTTTCCTGCAATTGCGCGACCCCTTCGTCGAACCATACCGGGATACGGCTCTGGTCGGGAATAAAGTCATGCAGGATCAAATGACTGATTTCATGTGGCAACAATCCGTCGATAAAATCGTTTTCCTGCTTAAAGGTCGTGATGGTCTTGGACTTAAAAAGCCGCGAATCGCGGTCCGCATAACCGGTCGACCATTCCGGCTGGCCAGTATTGGCTAAAAACGAAGCTTGCGACGCAAAGAGAAAGATCTGCACACGATCATCCCAGGTCCACATTTTATTGATGCGAGAATAGCCGATATCATCGCCAATTTTACGATAATACTCTTCGGCTTTTCGCAAAAGATTTTCCGCAACCGCCTTGTCATTTTTCGCTTCATAATAAATAACGAAATGCTTTTCTTTGATCTCTCCCCAACTCGCCCCCGCCGCAAAACTAGCTGAACAAGAGCCAACAACAAATAAGAGGGCTGCCGAGATTGACCTTCCAAAGCGAGTTCCGCAACTTGGTCGCTTAACTGTAAGCCTTTTACTATAGATCCAGCGACTAGAGCGAGGACTGTCCCAGCGACGAAGGTCAATCTCGGTAGCCCTTCTCATCGCGCAAAAACATCCAATTGAAAGATCGGCAAAAGCATGGCAATAACAATTAAGCCGATCACCCCACCGACGGCCAGAATCATGACCGGTTCCAACAAAGTCGTCATCAGCTTAATAAACTCATTGGTGTCTTGTTCGTACGTATCGGCGATATCATTAAGCGAAGAACTCAGCGAACCGCTTTCCTCGCCGACCGAAATCAAATCGCCCAGCATCGACGGGACATAACGCGCATCCTTTAAACTCTGCCCCAAAGAACGACCGCCTAAAAGATCTTCCTGACATTTACGCAATTCCCCGGCGATAATTTCATTGCCGACAACCGGTATCGATAACTGGATCGCCCGCACGATGGAAATTCCACTTTTTAAAAGCATTTGCAGTGTCCGGCAAAACCGCGCCAATTCCACTTTTAAAAAGAAATCACCAAACAGCGGTAAAGCGAGCGCGACCTGACTTTTATAAATGCGGCCTTCTTTCGTTCGATCCCATTGTTTGATAAGTCCAATTAAAACGAAGATGCCTATCAACACCCAGACCCAGTAGTGAATCATGAAATCACTCAAACCCATGACAATTTGAGTCGGAAGCGGAAGGGCTTGATCGAAGTTTTCAAAGATCGTCGTAATTTTTGGCATGACCGAAATCAAAATAAACGAAACGGTCCCTAAACCAAAAATCGCCATAAAAATTGGATAAGCGACAGCGGAGCGGACTTTAGACATGATTTGTTCTTGTTCGTGCAAATAATTCGCCACGTCGGTAATCGTGCCTTTCAGGTTCCCGCTTTCCTCACCCGCCTTGACCATCGTCACATAAAAATTAGAAAAAATCAGTGGATAATCGGCCAGACATTCGGAAAAACTTCTTCCATCTTTGACTTCCGTATAAATCCGTTCAATGACACTGCGAAAATATGGGTTCTTTATCTGTGAAGAAATCAATTCCAGCGTCCGCAGGATCGGGATCCCGGACTTGATCAAATTCGCCAACTGGCGGCTAAAAGTATAAACTTCCTTTGACAAAACTTTTTGCGGTCTTCGTAACTCTCCGCTGACCATCTGCGAACCGGCACCGCCTTCTTCGACGAGAACCGGAGTCAGCCCCATCTCATTGATCTGTTCGACCGCTTCTTCCCGCGTTTGCGCGTCCACGCGGCCGAGCACGGTCTCGGCATTTTTCATCTTCGCTTTATATTGATAAATCGGCATTAGCTTTCTCCCGAGGCATTGATACCAGCGGTGGCCTTAGTTCGGGCGTAATTATCGATCCGGACCCGGTCCGCGCTAGAAATATCTAAAAAATAAACCGCGAGATTAAACATCGCCGACACGGCATCTTCTTCGATGCGGCAAATTTTCGCCAAGCAATCAATACTTTTCTCGCCTTTTTCCAATTGGATTTTAACTTCCAAAATAGTCCCTAGCGGCAATGTATATCCCGTAACAAAACGGACCCCGCCCGCGCTGACATCTTTGGTAATCGATGAATGTTCCAGTCCGTTGGTGGTCAAATGCGTCATATCGCCGTCGTCCTGTTCGACGACTAGATAACGAATACCCACACGCGCTTCCACACGAGTATACGTGCGCGAGTTGTAATCGTCTTTGCTCTTTAACATTTCCGGAGTGACACCGCGAGTAATATCATGCGGTGTTTCATACGACCGCTGCGCGCTCGACGACATTTTAGGGGCCGGCGCGGTTGGCGTTAACTCTTCATCCTTCAAGGCGATTTCCATGACTTCGCTGACCGACGTAGTGCCTTCGAGGACTTTTCGCCAACCGTCCTGCCGCAAGCTCGTCATGCCGCTTTTCATTGCCAATTTTTTCACCACATCGGCGCGTTCTTTCGCCAGGACGGCAACCCGGATCTCATCATTCATAACGAGGACTTCGTAAATGGCGCTACGGCCGTAATAACCGGTACCATTGCAATAATCACAGCCTTTACCACGATAAATTTTAACGTCCTTAATGTCCATTTTAAATGTCGTGGCGATTTCTTGCCGGACATCTCCAAAGCCTTCCGTTACCTCTTCTTTGCAATGGCTGCAAATGATACGAACCAATCGCTGCGCAATAAAAGCTTCAATACTCGAGGAGACTAAAAAAGGTTCCAGACCCATTTCAATCAAACGCGTGACCCCGCTCGCCGCGTCATTGGTATGTAGCGTCGAGAAAACCAAATGGCCCGTCAAAGCGGTACGGATCGCGATTTCGGCCGTTTCCACGTCGCGGATCTCACCGACCATAATAATGTCCGGATCGTGCCGCAAAACGCTGCGCAATCCGGCGGCAAAGTCCAAGCTGACTTTCGAATTGACCTGGATTTGCGTGATCCCTTCCAATTCATATTCCAACGGATCTTCCAAAGTAATGATCTTGCGGTCGGCCGTATTGAGTTCATTGAGACAAGCGTATAACGTCGTGGTCTTTCCGCTTCCGGTCGGTCCGGTGACTAAAATAATGCCATGCGGTTTTTGGATTAATTCGCGAAAAATCCGCAAATTTCTTTCGGCCAGTCCGAGCTTCTCAAGACTGAGTAATGTGACGTTTGTCGGCAAAATACGAATGACCATGCTTTCACCGCGCGGGGTCGGGATCGTAGAAACCCGAAGGTCGAGATCTTGTTCCTTTGTTTTAACAACCGCGCTTCCGTCCTGTGGCAAACGTTTTTCAACAATACTCAAATTGGCCATCAGCTTAATACGGGAAATAATCGATAACAAAAATGGGCGGACCCCCGCCGGAATATTAGCGTCGAGCAAAAGCCCGTCAATGCGGTAACGTACCCGCACTTTGCTGCGATACGGTTCGATGTGGATATCGGTCGCACGTTTTTTATACGCTTCAAAAAGGATCTCGTTGACCAATTTTCCGACGGACGCGTCGTTGGCGTTCTTTTCGAGATCTTCAACCCAGGCCGCGGGCGCTTCTTCGCTAACGGTGCCGGATTTTTTATTGTCTTTCGAAAGGCGCTCCAACGTATCGGCCGCCAAACCATAATATTTATTCAGCGCTTCGGTGATATCGGCTTCACGGGCGAGGACGACTTTGGGCTCAAGCCCCAAGTGCACGCGGATTTCATCTTGAAATTTAATGTCCAGGGGATTGGCTGTCGCAACCGTAAGAATACGACCTTCAATCTTGATCGGCATGAATTTAAAATACGTGGTGAAACGGATTGGAATTTTATCGATGACGACTTTTTCGATGGTTAACACTTTTAAATCGACAAATGCCAGTTGATGGATCATAGAAAGTTTTTCTAAGACCTGGCGTTCCGCAACGATATTCTGGTGGATCAAATAGGAATGAAACGGCTCCCCGGACGATTGCGCTCCGGCGAGAGATTGATCTGCTTGGACTTGCGTTAAAAGTCCTCCCTTCACAAGCTCGTCAGCGAGGACTTTATCATTCTGTTTAACCATAAAATGTTTTTCTTCGAGGTTGCGGGGAGGGTTCCGTGCTCAAACAGTAAAATTGGTTTTTCCTAAATGAAAGAATTAAGGTAAACCAATTTTAAACTGCGCGCGGAACCCTCCCCGCAACCTCGTTATATTTATTATCCTAACTTAGGTGCTTTTCCGATCATGTAAAAATCCGCAGGTTTTGTTTTATCGTAATCTCCGCGCAAAACCGCCTCCACCGCGTCGAGTGTTTCATTAAGATGGACGTACTGGCCTTTTTTTCCAGTAAAAACTTCACTGACAGAAAATGGCTGCGTCATAAAATTCAAAAGTCTCTGCGCGCGACCATAAGTCATACGGTCTTCTTTGTTTAATTCTTCGACACCGATAACAGCGACGATACGTTTTAAAGAATTGTATTTACTAAAATGCTGGATGACGGTCTGCGAAATATCAAAATGACGCTTCCCGACGACGTTAGGGTCAAGATTACTGCAGGAACTTTGCAGCGGATCGATTGCCGGATACATCCCGCGCTGGACGAGATCGCGCGATAAAACTACCGACCCGTCAAGGTAACTAAAAATCGCAACGACAGCGGGATCGGTCATATCGTCGGCAGGAACGTAAACGGCCTGCAAAGCGGTCACGGAACCGCCGCCTGGCGCGGAACGGATGCGTTCCTGAACACCGCTGACCTCGGAGGCGAGGGTCGGCTGATAACCGGTTTCAGCCGGAACACGGCCTAATAGGGTAGAAACTTCTTGCCCTCCCTGGATGAAACGGAAAATATTATCCATAAAGAGGAGAATGTCTTTGTTCTTCCCCTGCAAATATTCGGCGAGGGTGATCCCGGTGTTGACGACCTCGGCGCGGGCACCCGGCGGCTGATCCATCTGCCCATACGCCAACATAACGTTATTTAAAAGTCCGCTATCAGTCAATTCGTGAAAAAGTTCATTCCCTTCACGGATGCGTTCGCCGATCCCGGCAAACACACACGCGCCACCATGTTCCTTGACGATGTTGTTGATAAGCTCAAGAATAACGACAGTCTTACCGCAACCGGCCCCGCCGATAATTCCGGTTTTACCCCCTTTAACGAGCGGATACAAAAGATCAAAATATTTTAAACCGGTTTCCAAAACTTCCAGCTTCGCGGCTTTCTTTTGTTTTAAATCATAACTCATGGTCTGCTGCAAAATCCGAATCGGCTTGCGAATCGGCGCGTTAATCGGCCCTTTCTGATCGATGGGATTTCCGACGGCATCCATGATGCGGCCGAAGCATTCGTCTCCTATAGGGATCGTGATCGGCTGAAAGGTGTTCCAGCACGGCGCATTCAACTGCAAATTCAAGGTGTCATGCAACGCAACAGTGCGAACAAGATTTTTGCTTAAATGTTCTGCCGTTTGCAGAATAATCGCTTTTTTGTCAAAAGTCGAAACTTCGATGCAGTCATACAAGGCCGGAATATCGTCGACATTGTCGAAACGGACGTCGACGACCGGGCCTTGAACTGCAGACACGCGTCCCAAACCGCGGCGTGGTTTCTTGTCTTTGACTTGCGCAGCTGTCGCGGGAATAGGAGCTTCTGCGGGTTTTTCCTCAGCTGCCGCTGGAGCTGGAGGTGGTAAAGAGTCTTTTTGTTCGTTGTCCAAAGTTGTTCCTCTCTAAACGGCGATTACCTACGTCCGCCGCCGCTCATCATTCTTGACGTAAAGACTTCTCTCATACTTTTATCGATATCGCCTTTGCGGGCCTTACCGAACGCCGCAGCGACCCCTTTTTTATCTTTTTTCATTTTCTGGACGCTGGCTTCCAGCTGCTGCGACTGTGCCGCGGCTTCAGAAATGGACGTATCGTGTAAAACTTCATAAATACGGCACACGACCCACATATCAGCCAGATAGCCAATGACCTCGACGGGGTCGCTTTCCTCAATAACGGATTCGATACTGTCAATAAATTCCGCCTGCTTGGTCAGAAGTTCATCACAAGGCAAAATCTTGATGGTGCGCGGTTTCTGCAAATTAAAATTCTTCGACCAGGGATAAACAACCAGAATTTTCCCCAATCGGCCTTCCATAACTTCTTTAATCAAGTAGTCCTTGATCTGAATGGCCGTTTCATAAAGTCCGACTTCGTCAAGATTGATAAACGTTTTCATGTCCGGTTGCACATTACGCAAACGTTCGACCCCTTTACGCCCAACGACGATCAAACTGCTATTAGGGTTATTTTCTTTTTCCGCCATGATGTGCCGGATGGTCTTAGCGTTCAAGTCCCCCATGAAACCGCCTTCGGAGGTCACTCCGACAATCCCGATTTTGGGATTATCATTGGAAACCAAAGGATGACGCACGGTGGATAAACTGATCATACGAAAAAACTCGACGAAAGATTCGCCAAAACGGGAAAAGCGGTCTTTACGGTTGGCCAAATCATGAAACTTGGTATCGGCAACGTCTTTTAGGACCTGAATGATTTCGACGAGTTCCGTGATGTCATCCAAATCGTGCTTGATTCTCATCGCTTTACCCATTATTTTTTAAGCCCCTTCTTTTCTTCTGCTTGCTTGCTTAAGAAATAATCCTGAGCTTCCGCATGGAAGCGAAGGATCCAAACCCCACCATCAAATTTTTTTCATTATTTAAATAATGTCCTTTGCGAGTGCATCTGGCTAAGGACCAGACCCCTAAATCTTCAACAACCCTTTTTCGATCTTTTCTTTCATCGTAATAGCATTTTCCCGCACCATGGTGGCCAAACTACCATCAATGTTCAAGCTGCCAAATTTCAAAATGATACCACTTAAAATTTTCGGATCGTTACTCGCATTGATCGTGATCTGGCGTGAAAGTTTGCTTACGAGTGCTTCGCTTAGGCGGTTCTTCATGGCGGCCGTTAACGGCGTTGCCGTTATGATCTCGGCGCTGGCAATTTCTTCGCCGATCATTTCCATGTCCATCTTCATCATGCCTTCAATGAATTCGAGGATCATACTTTCATCAAGAGCGGGCTTACCCTTTTTACCCAAAACTTCTTCCAACACCAGCGCGGTCACATCGATAGTTTTCATGTCCATATCTTTGACGATGGCCTTACGAATATCTTCTTTGGTGTTGTTGGCTTTAACAATGATGTCTTCGCCTTCTTGCCGGGCTTTCGAAACAATTTTATCGCGTTCCTCCCGGGCTTTCGTGGAAGCATCTTCGGTCATTTTCGCAACGAGCGCATCCGCTTCTGCTTTACGTTTATTTAATTCTTCGCTGGCTTCTTTGATTTTCACATTCAGTTCGGTCTGCTTAGCATGGGTCACCTCTGTCTCTTTGCTCAGACGATTGAGGTCTTTTTGGATCGTGTCATGACTGAACTTCCAAATAAAAAACCCGCCGATCGCCACGAACACCATTCCCGCAACGACCGCTTTGACTAATAACATTCCGATATCCATTACTGGACTCCTCTCTAAAACTTATTCAGCGACTAAAATTTTAAACATCAACAAAATCAACGTTAAGGAAACGACTTCGACGATAATCAGCTTAAGCATAACCCCTAACTGAATGGCGGGCGTGCGGCTCGGATATCGTCCTAATTTTGTGATCAATTTGTAACCGATCCAACCCACTCCCAGACAAGGAACTAACATCAAAATATAAAAAATAAAGATAAAAACGAGCGCGGTCGATTCCATAAACTTTTAAATGCTGCCTCCTTGACTCATTATTTTCCGAAGAGCTGGAAGATAATAAGGATCGCAACGATCGAGATAACTTCAACGAACAAAAGCATGACCAGCATTCCCATAAAAATCTTGGATGCCGCCGACGGATTACGGCTGAGCGCTTTAATAACCGCATAACCCAAAACGGCGATAACGATCGAGGGTCCAAGAACCGCGATCAACATAATGGAAACGATAAGAAGTGTTTCGGCCCACTGCATTTTTAGATAATCCTTTTTTCGTCGGGATCTTCCAGCGCCATGTCGTCGGTTTTCTTTTTCTTGTCCGGACGAAGACGTTCAAGTTCCTCAACAAGAACGATGCAATCATTAGCAAAGAACCGGAGCAGCCCGAATTTAATCGGTACGGCTTCGCGCCAATTGATAATGATGTTTCCGGAACTTAAAATTCCAAGGACCGGGTAATGATACGGTAAAATTTCATACTCACCCTGGTCTCCAGTAAAAAATGCGCTTTCCACCTGCCCCTGATACAACAATGATTCCGGGGTCATGACCGACAATTTAAAAGTAGATTTATACTTCGCTGCCATAACATGATCTATTTTTTAGAAGTCGCTTTATCAAGAGTGTCAACCCCAACTTGTGAATCTTCCGTTTCCGCATCTTCTTTCGGACGTTTGGCGGCCAATTCTTTGGTGTATTCCGTCAAAACACCATCCATGATTTTCATCATGTCCTCATCGAGAGCGCGCTTCTCACGAAGTTTTGCGAGCATATCCGGCTGACGGGCAAAAAAGTAATCATAAATTTCTTTCTGAAAAATAATGACTTCGTCCATCAGCAATTCATGCAGATATTTTTTCGAATACGCATAAAGAATAACCACGAGCGTTTCTGATCTAACCGGATGATCGCGTTCTTGTTTTAAAATTTCCGTCAAGATACCGCCGGACTTCAGCTGGTTTTCCGCTTCGTCGGAACCACCGGACGTTTTAAGTTTGGATACACGCAGAACTTCACGATACTGCAAGAATTCAAGACGTAATGGCCCGGCAAGTTTTTTGACCGCAGGCCACTGCACTTTACTTCCGACGCGGGAAACGGACAAACCAAGATCAACCGCCGGTTTTTGCCCTTCTCCGAAAAGCGGCGTACTTAAATAAATTTGCCCGTCGGTCATGGAAACAAGATTCGACTGGACGTAACCCGTCAAATCCCCTTCCAGTGTCTCGACGATAGGAAACTGCGTCATCGATCCGCCGCCCAAGTCATCGGTCAAATACGCCGCGCGCTCGACCATTTTAGAATGAAGATAAAAGATGTCTCCCGGATAAGAGTCGCGGCCAGGCGCACGTCCAAGCAAAAGGGAAATTTCACGATACGCCCAGGCGTGTTTGGTCAAGTCATCGAAGACAACGAAAACGTTTTTGCCTTTATACATAAAATATTCGGCAACGGCGCAGGCCACATACGGAGAAAGATATAACTGCCCCGGCGGCGCAGATGCGGTCGCGGCAACAATGCAGGTGTAATCGAAACAGCCATTATTGATAAAAAGCTGGACGACTTTCCCTAAAGCCGACTGCGCTTTTCCGATCGCGCAATACACACAAATAACCCCGGTGCTTCTTTGATTCATAATAGCGTCGGTGCAGACGGTGGTTTTTCCGGTCATTTTATCGCCGAGAACGAGCTCGCGCTGGCCGAACCCGACTGGGATCATAGAGTCGATAACTTTGACACCGGTTTCGAGAGTACGATCAAGGACTTTTCTTTGCAAAATGGATGGAGCATCGACGAAGATCGGACGCATGCCGTCGGTTTCCAGCGTCCCGAGACCATCTTTGGGCTCAGCGAGCGGATTGATAATGCGGCCAATGAATTTGTCTCCGACGGGAGTATTAAACGGTTCCAATGAGGCGAGGGCTTTATCGCCGGTTTTGAGATTGACCTGCTGGCGGACAATGAGGACTTGCGCTTCTTTTTCGTCGAAACCGACGATAATGCCGATGGTCCCGTACCCGAAACGGATGACCTGACCGTTAATACAGTTACGAAAACCTTCCACAATAACGATACACCCGCGGATAACGCGGACCACACCTTCTTCTGTGTAACGCAGTTCTACCATAAATGGATAAACACCTTAAAGAACTAAAGTTGAATAACTTAGACGTCGTAATTATACCAAACAATCATCGACAAAACCGAGAAATTCAAAAAAACTTATATTACTTATCTTCTTTTTTCGGCGGCGCCGGTTTCGGGACGACTTTGATCTCTTCCCCCGCTTTGATCCCATCTGCCATACGCCCCGAACGCCTACTCCAAATAATAAAGTGGAGGGTCGTAAAGAGCGCGACGAAAATAATGGCGCCAAAAATGATACGCCAGGTCATCGTAACGGAAATCCCCTTCTTAAAGATCGCTTCGGACAAAGCCTGCAGACCACGCAAAGCCTGCAACCGTTTCAAAACGTTCTTAACCTTACTTCCTTCCAATTGCTCAAGTTTTTTGGCACGGACAATAGCAAGCATCTGCTCCAGACGTTCGACAGCCAATTTCACATCTTCGAAGCGCCGTTGGTTGGTACGGAAAATCCCGATGTGTTGATCGGGCGGCAAATTTTGGTCTTGCGTTTCGCGGATCAACTGCAACTGTTTAATCATCATGTCATAAAGATATTGACCGCTGGACGCATAAGCGGAATCCTTCATCTCTTCAATGGCGTCATTGGCTCTTTTTTCCATCGGATCAAGTTTAGCGACGGGAAAACGCCAGATGTCCTTGATAATAATTTCATACTTCTTGCTTTCATTCGGTTTAAAGAGCTCTTCTTTGGAAAGAAAGGATTTGCTCTTTTTCTCATCATACCGGATATCAAAACCCTGCTTATCAACGACATCTTCTTCGCGGACTTCCGCAGGCAAGAAATGTTTATGTTTAACCGTTTTCTCTTCCAATTCTGAAGGATTTTTAACTTCCAAGACTAATTTGATTGTTTTCCCGGCATCCCCATCATCTTGCGTCTGGGCTTCCTTTTCTAAAAAATTCGGATCATAAATTCTTTTTCGAATCTTTTCAACGAGTCCAGCATACGCACGGTACTGCTCAATCCGGCGTTCTATATTCTCAGAATAACTTTGCTGCTGCGCGAGAATAACATCCAGCTGGTCGGAAATTTTATCGCGTTCTCTTTTAGCATTAGGATAAAGTTCGGCGTTTTGCTCGATCAGGGAAAGGTTCCCATCCATATTCTGTTTTAAGATAGAAATTTCTTCCGGGGTAATCATCCACACATCATTGACGCGAATTTTAAAAGTTTTAGATTCCTTGGGCTGGAATTTGACCTTACCATTAAGATAATACAGCATTTTGTCGACGTCATAATCGACCTTCAACTCTCCCGAATCCAGAACGTCACTGGGCTCAAGTTCCTTGGGCAAATAATATTTAACGTCGATTTCTTTAGCTTCGGTTTCGGAAGCATTGAGCGCGATCAGGTTGATCGAAAGCTCGGCGGCGAAAACACTCACAGGGAGACTGATGAGGAGAAAGAATAAAAATATGAATCTAAGAAAGATGTGGTTTTTCTTCATGAGTGATCAGATCTTATTGACTTTTAACCGCCCTCAAACCAGGACTTGACGACAACACCGTCGGTTTCGGTCGCTTCTTTAAGCGCATTGAGTTTAGCATTGATTTCGTCGAGCTTACCATAGACTTTTTGCTGATCAGTCGCTTCTTCTTCGCTAAGCGGCTGAACATCAAGTCCGCTACCGCCTAAACCAGCCGCCTTATTACTTTCATTAACGAAGTTGGCAAGGGTTCCGACCATTTCCTGCGCAACTTTTCCAGTTTCCAACTGACTTTCAGAAATTTGCTGCGTTGCGGTTTGTAATTGCTGTAAAGTTTCCTTGAGCTTTGTTATTGAAGCGGTCGTAGTTTCAGGTTGACCTGACGCGCCCAACTCAGTACGGACATTTTGGGCTTCCCCTAAAGCCGCGCCGGCAATACCTTTGGTTTTATCAATATTTTCCTTAATCGCGGTCAATCGTGACAACTCGCCAAAGATCGAATTGGAGGCTTCGGTATCGCTGGTGACACCGACGGAGGTTTCGAGAGTATCAACATACTCAACCACTTTAGCGATCTTACCGAACACCGATTCGGCTGCTGCGTCATCAGCAGTGTCACCCAACTGCGAGGTGATGGTATTAACTTGAGACAAAATCGAGTCGATTGTTTCGGAAGAACCACCCGTTTCAATCGATTGCACCGTCGATAAAATGGTATTAGCCATACCGAACAAGCTGTCAGTTCCGGTATCAGCCGCGCTACCAATTAAACCGTTAAGAGTGTTGACCGCATTTAAAATGGCCGCGACATTGCTAACCAAAGTGCGAGCGTTAGCGGCCAAGTATGCGATATCCGACCAGTTGATATTTGCCGCCGTCATTGAAGCCAAATCCGCCCAATTGATTCCGGATACACTGCTCAAACCGATATCGGCCCAATTTACACCCGACCCGGACATGTACGAAATATCCGTCCAATTAATGGCGACTGCGCTCATCGCGCTAACATCGGCCCAGTTGATACCGGCGGCAGACAGCGAACTGATATCGGTCCAATTAACACCGGCGTCGCTTAAAGAGTCAATATCCGCCCAATTGATTCCGGAATCGCTCAACACATCCAAATCATTCCAATTAATTCCGGCATCACTCAAGACACTTAAATCAATCCAGTTAATTCCGGAAGCGGTCATTTCATTAATGTCCACCCAGTTAATTCCCGCGTCGGAAAGATCATTGACCGAGACCCAGTTGATTCCGCTGGAACTCAAAGCCTGCATGTCCGCCCAGTTAATTCCGGCGTCGGAAAGAACAGTAACATCACTCCAATTGACTCCGGCGATCGAAAGTTCGCCGATATTATCCCAATTGATTCCGGCGTTGGTTAAATTATCGACGTCGGTCCAATTAATACCCGCGACAGAAAGGTCACCAATATTGTCCCAATTGATTCCGGCATCACTCAACGTATCAATATCCAACCAATTGATTCCGCTTTTCGACAATTGTCCGATATCGCTCCAATTGATTCCGGAATCGCTTAACATGTCTAAATCAGAAAAATTAATTCCGGCATCGGAAAGTTCGTCAATGCTTGACCAGTTGATTCCGGTATTTGATAAATTCTCTAAATCGCTCCAGTTGATTCCGGCACGGCTCAAGGCATCCAAGTCACCCCAATTGATTCCGGCATCGCTAAGAATATCCAAGTCTTCCCAATTGATTCCGGCATCACTCAGATCATTGATGCTCAGCCAATTAATACCCGCCGTACTTAAAGATTCGACATCCGACCAATTAATTCCGGCGTCGCTCATATCCGTCACGCTCGACCAATTTATTCCAGTGCGGCTTAAAACATCAAAGTCGCCCCAATTGATTCCGGCGGTCGATAATTGCCCCAGATCACTCCAATTGATGCCGCTGTCGGACAACATGTCAATATCCAGCCAGTTGATTCCGCTGTCGGATAAACTATCGATGTCGGACCAATTGATTCCAGCGTCGCTTAACGATTCAATATCTAACCAGTTAATGCCGGCGCCGGCCAAATCGCTGATACTCATCCAATTGACTCCGGATGCGCTTAGCGTGCTTAGGTCACTCCAATTGATTCCACTGTCGCTTAATGTTTCAAGATCAGTCCAATTGATTCCGGCATCGCTGAGCCTATCGAGATCATTCCAGTTGATTCCCGCATCGCTGAGAGAAGAAATATCCAGCCAATTGATTCCTGTATTACTTAAGGATTCAATGTCCAGCCAGTTGATCCCGGCATCGGAAAGATCATTGACACTCGACCAGTTGATTCCGGCATCGCTTAAGACATCCAAATCACTCCAGTTAACACCGACATTCGAAAGAACATCCAAATCACTCCAGTTCACACCAGCATCGGAAAGCGAATCTAAATCAGTCCAATTAATTCCAGCATCGCTGAGAACATCAAGATCGCCCCAATTCAAACCGGCTTTACTAAGTTTTTCTAAATCGATCCAATTGATACCAGCGTCACTCAAAGCGTTCAAATCGATCCAATTGATACCGGCATTGGAGAAATTTTCAATATCGAGCCAGTTGATGCCGGTTTCACTTAATGTGCCGATATCGATCCAGTTCACTCCGGCATCGGTCAGCAGATCCAAATCCGACCAATTGATTCCAGCTGCCGTAAAAACTTCCATGTCGCTCCAGTTGATTCCCGCGTCGGAAAGCGTATCTAGATCCGACCAGTTGATTCCCGCGTCCGAAAGAACATCTAAGTCCGTCCAATTGATTCCGGATTTTGAAATCGATTCGATATCCAGCCAATTGACCCCGGCATCAGAAAGGGCCCCGATATCCGCCCAATTGATTCCGCCGTCGGACAAGACATCCAAATCCGCCCAATTGATTCCAACGTCGGATAATTTTTGCAAATCACTCCAATTGATACCGACATCACTTAAAAGATCAAGATCGCTCCAATTAATGCCCGACTGACTTAAAGTACCTAAGTCAGTCCAGTTAATACCGACATTACTTAACGATTCGATGTCTTGCCAATTAATACCCGCGGCGGTCAATTCATTGATGCTAGCCCAATTGACGCCGGCGCTGGTAAAAGCGCTCATATCCAACCAGTTGATTCCAGCATCCGTAAGGACACTCAGATCAGCGAAATTAATTCCGGCATCGGAAAGCACATCTAAATCCGACCAATTGATTCCCGCCGCGCTCAATGTTCCGATATCCGTCCAGTTAACTCCGCTATCAGTCAACACATCTAGATCCGACCAATTGATTCCGGAAGCACTTAAAGACTGGATATCGAGCCAGTTGATACCGGCGTCAGAAAAAGCGTCTAAGTCGGTCCAATTAATTCCTGCTTCGCTGAGCGAAGAAATATCCAGCCAGTTGATTCCGGTATTGCTTAGAGATTCAATGTCTAGCCAATTGATACCGGCGTCGGAAAGATCGTTGACGCTCGACCAGTTGATTCCTGCATCCGATAAAGCATCAAGATCGGCAAAGTTAATACCAGTATTGGAGAAGACGGATAGATCGGTCCAGTTAATTCCGCTCTCAGCGAAGGAAGCGATATCCAACCAGTTAACTCCGGTATCGGAAAGAACATCTAAATCCGCCCAGTTGATACCGGTCTTCGATAAAGATTCGATATCGGTCCAGTTAATACCGGCATCCGAGAGATCGTTAACGCTTGACCAGTTGATTCCTGCATCCGATAAAGCGCCGATATCGTTCCAGTTAATTCCGGTGTTGCTCAAGGCATCTAAATCTGACCAGTTAATCCCGGCTTTTGATAAAGATCCAAAATCGACCCAGTTGATGCCAGCATCGCTCAAGACATCTAAGTCAGACCAGTTAATGCCCGCGTCGGATAACGTATCGATATCGGTCCAGTTGATCCCGGCGGCAGAAAGGTCTCCGACACTAAGCCAGTTAATTCCGGCGTCAGTCAAAACATCCAGATCCGACCAATTGATACCGTTCGCACTTAGGACTTGCAAGTCGGACCAATTGATGCCGGTGCTACTTAACGCTCCGATATCGAACCAGTTAACTCCGGCATCGCTTAACACATCTAAGTCGACCCAGTTGATCCCTGATTTACTGATATTTTCAATATCGAGCCAATTGATCCCGACATTGCTTAATTCACCGATATCGCTCCAATTGATTCCCACATTGCTGAGGGTATCCAAATCAGCCCAGTTAACTCCTGAGTCGGAAAGTATATCGATGTCAGCGAAATTGATACTAGCATCTGAAAGTATATCGAGATCCGACCAATTCACGCCAGCATCCGAAAGAACATCCAAATCGTTCCAATTAATTCCCGAGGCACTTAACGATTGAATATCTATCCAGTTGATTCCCGCATCCGATAGATCATTAACGCTCGACCAATTAATTCCCGCATCCGACAAAGCTCCGATATCGTTCCAGTTAATTCCCGCATCAGATAACATATCTAAGTCGGACCAGTTAACACCAGCGGAGCTTAAAGCGCCGATATCGTTCCAGTTGATACCGGAGTCGGATAGGACGTCCAAATCGGCAAAGTTGATCCCTGTGTTACTCAAAGATTCAATATCGACCCAA